>ERZ841116.197-NODE-197-length-53483-cov-14.175676_pt1 | contig 53483 bp, 62 predicted proteins | sample MGYA00519875_ERZ841116 | MGnify/ENA primary metagenome ERZ841116 (study PRJEB31850, sample SAMEA3708889) | human gut metagenome | biome: human gut; feature: human-associated habitat; material: faeces | place: China | collected 2014 ... | reverse complement strand
TGAGGATATTTTAAATAATAGACCACGGAAATGTCTTGGATACAAGACACCGTTAGAAGCATTTAACGAAGAACAAGCTAAGTGTTGCACTTAGCTTGACAATTCGTCATAAAATAAAAATAGATTTTTATGAATCATATTACAAAAAAAGCTATAAGATAAATTAAGAAAATATAAAATAGGGAGTTATTTTTATGAAATTAAAAGCTAATTTATTAGATGAAAATGCTGTTAGAAGAAGTTTAATTAGAATTTCACATGAAATAATTGAAAAAAACAAAGGTGTTGAAGATATCGTATTAATTGGTATAAAAAGAAGGGGATATCCATTAGCAAAGAGAATTGCAGAAAATATAGAGAAAATAGAAGGAGTATCTGTAGAAGTAGGATATGTTGACATAACTCTTTATAGAGATGATATAAGTGAAATTACAGAAATACCTAAAGTAAATTCAGTTGATTTAGGCGTTGAAGTAAAAGGTAAAAAGGTAATATTAGTTGATGATGTTTTATTTACTTGCAGAACAGTAAGAGCAGCAATTGAGGCTATAATTGATGGAGGAAGACCGTTATCAATTCAATTAGCTGTATTAATTGATAGAGGTCACAAGGAATTGCCAATAAGAGCAGATTATGTTGGAAAAAATATACCTACATCAAAAAATGAAATAGTTTCAGTTGCAATAAACGAAATAGATGGAGAAGATTCAGTTAAGATATATGAATCTTAGAAGGAGAAATTAAATAATGGATTATAATTTAGTAGCAACAACAACCTTTGGATTAGAAGGAATAACAGCTAAAGAATTAAAAGCTTTAGGATATGAAGATTTAACTGTTGAAAATGGTAAAGTTCATTTTGAAGGAGATGAAATGGATATTGCAATTGCAAATGTTCATTTAAGAACTGCAGATAGAATTTTTATTAAGATGGCAGAATTTGAGGCTAGAAGTTTTGAAGAGTTATTCCAAGGAACAAAGGCTGTAAAATGGAGTGATATAATTCCGGTAGATGGAGTTATGCACGTTGTAGGAAAATCTGTTAAGTCAACACTATTTAGTGTTCCAGATTGTCAGTCTATAGTTAAAAAAGCTATAGTAACAAGTATGAGTGAATCATATGGAGTAAGCCATTTTTCAGAAGATGGTCCAGTTTATAAAATAGAAGTATCAATATTAAAAGATGTTGTAACATTATCTATTGATACAAGTGGTATTGGGCTTCATAAAAGAGGATATAGAGAAGAAGCTGGTATAGCACCTTTAAAGGAAACATTGGCGGCAGCATTAGTTTTAATATCAAGATGGAAGGAAAACTATACTTTAGTTGATCCATTTTGTGGTTCAGGAACAATTTTAATTGAAGCAGCAATGATAATGCAAAATATTGCACCAGGGTTGTTTAGAAATTTTGTTGCTGAAACTTGGCCAACAATAGGACCAGATGTATTTGAACAAGTTAAAGAAGGTGCTGAAAGGTCTATTAAAAACAAGGATATAAAACTTATTGGATATGATATAGATGGAAGAATGCTTAAGATTGCAAGAAGTAACTCACAAAAAGCTGGAGTAGCTAAGTACATAGAATTCCAAAAAAGAGATTTTAAACAATTCTCTAGTAATGAAAAAAATGCATTTATAATTACAAATCCTCCTTATGGTGAAAGATTAGGAGAAAAGAAAGAAGTTGAAGAACTTTATAAATATTTAGGAATGAATAAGAGAAAACTTGATACTTGGGATTTTAACATATTAACATCATATGAAGGATTTGAAAATCCATTTGGAAGAAAAGAAACTAAGAATAGAAAATTATATAATGGTAAGTTAAAGTGTTATTATTATCAGTATTTTGATAATGAAAAAATAAAAAATCATGGAGATATGGTAGTAAATCACATTTAGCTTAATTAGAAGTTAGTAGTGTGTAGTTTGTAGTTAAGGTATAAATTCAACTTAAGTTGAATTTATAAAATTATATTTCAAGGGGCTGTCGCACTAAAACTTTTATACACAATATATTGTTTTAAAAAATAAAAATTAATACAATATATTGTAGTATTTATTATTAATGCGACATCCCCTACCTTAACTATTAACTATTAACTATTAACTTATAACTACTAACTTCTAACTATATTCAGGTTGTTAATTTCAGAGGGTTCTACTGTCATAGTATAATTAGTATGATAAATAACCATTCCTGGATTAGCACCATTTGGTTTTTTTAGGTTTTTAACTAATGTATAATCTACATCTACTTTTGATGATTCTTTAGCTTTGCTATAATGAGCAGCTAAAACTGCAGCTTCAATTAAAGTATTATCAGGTATATTAGTAGAGCATACAATTACATGTGAACCAGGAATATTTTTAGTATGAAGCCACATATAATTTTTATTTGCAAATTTTAATGATAAATGGTCATTTTGAATATTATTTTTACCTACAAAAATATCAATACCATCTGATGAAATAAAATGAAGGGGTTTAGAAGGATTAGATTTTTTATTTTTACCATTAACTTTTCTTTTTCTAACATAGCCAGTTGAAATAAGTTCTTCTTTTATATCATCAATTTCAGCATAACTTTCACAGTTTTCTATATTAGTTAATACAGAGTTAAGATATTTAAGTTCATATTCATTTTTTTCTAATTGTTCAATTGCAGATTCCTCTGATTTTTTTAATTTATTATATTTTTTATAATAAATTTGAACATTTTCAGAAGGAGTTTTATTTTCATCTAAAGGTATTGTAATTTCTTCGCCATCTTCACTAAAGAAGTTTACAGTTGTAAAAGAAGTGTCCCCTTTTTTTATACTGTATATATATGATGTTAATAAATCACCTTTAATTTTAATATCATCTTTTAAATTACATTTTTCTAATACTTCATTTAATTTCTTTTCTTTTTTTAAACAACGTTCAATATTAGTAGTAACAAGTTTTTGAAGATTTACTGAACGTCCTTTTATTCTTTCTTGTTTATCCTTTTCTAAATAATAATTATCCATCAATTCATGAGTATTATCAAATATTTCAGCAGTAAATATATCTTCAAATTGATCTAAAGGAATCATATAAAAATCTACATAATTTCCATCTTTGTCTTTATAAATTTTAAAAATTTCATTATTTATTAAGTCTTTTAAAAATTTATTAATAAAATTATTTATATTATTTATAGAAAAATCACTATAAATTTTATTATATTCAATAAATAAATGTTCAGATAATGGTTTACTAATACCTGTAAAACAAGAAATAAAGAAATTTTTATTAAAAATAATAGAGTTATTATTCACAAATTCTTCTAAAGTGATATTATTATAAGAGAAAGGATTAACTTTAGGTGATTTTGGGGGAAGCTTGTAGGTTGCTCCAGGATGTAAAATTCTAAAGCTATTCATTGATGGAGTTATATGTTTAATACACTCCATTATTTTATTATCTCTTTCTCTAACTAAGGTAATGTTACTGTGTCTGCCCATTATTTCAACGATTAATGTGTAGATACTGTTAAAACCAAGTTCATCAGATGCTTCAATTAAAAATTTTACAATTCTATCACCTTCAAGTTGAACAATGTCAATTATTTTACCACCAGTTAAGTATTTTCTAAGAACCATTGTAAACATAGGGGCTTGTAATGGGTTAGGTTTAGTAACTTCTGTTAGGTGAATTCTTGGATAATTAGGTGATGCAGATAACAAAAGTTTAAGGTTTTTTCTTTCTTTTCGTAATGTTATTATAATTTCATCTTTTTCAGGTTGATTAATTTTATCTATTTTAGAATTTAATATTGATTTTTTTAAATCTTCAACTAAACTATATAAGTAGATACCGTCTATTGCCATAAATATCATCCTTTCTTTAGTATTAATTAAAGTAAGTATATCATTATTTTTTGTAATAGTAAAACGGTAAAATGAAGGAGGGGATATATTATGAAGTTTACAAAAATGCATGGAACAGGAAATGATTTTATATTTTTATTAGATTTGAATAATGAATATGTTGGACAAGAAGAAAGTTTAGCTAAAAAGCTTTGTCATAGAAGATTTGGAATTGGAGCAGATGGGTTAGTTCTTGTTAGAAATTCAAATGTAGCAGATATACAAATGGTTATAATTAATAGTGATGGGTCAAGAGCTAATATGTGTGGAAATGCTATTAGATGTTTTGGTAAATATATATATGAAAGAAATATAGTAACAAAAGATTTAATATCAGTTGAAACTGGAGATGGTATAAAGAAACTTGAACTTACAATAACAAATGGAATTGTTAAAGGAGTAAAAGTATATATGGGTGAAATATCCTTTGATGGATTATTAGTACCATTAAAAAATAAATCAGAATTAATTGATGAAGAAATTAATGTTAATGGTAAGAAGTATAATGCAACATCTATTTTAGTTGGGGTTCCTCATACAGTTATTTTTGTTGATGATGAAAATTTTGATGTTAGTGAGGGAAAGAATATTGAAAAATATGAGCTTTTTGAACAAGGTACAAATGTAAATTTTGTAAAAGTAGTTGATGATGAAAATATTATAGTAAAGACCTGGGAAAGAGGAGCAGGAGCAACTTATTCTTGTGGAACTGGATGTTCGGCATCAGTTGTAGTATCCAATAAGTTAAATTTAACAAAGAAAAAAGTAAATGTAAAAGTTCCAGGTGGGGATTTAAGAATAGAAATTGAAGGTAATTCAATTTATATGATTGGAGATGCAAGTTTTATTTGTGATGGAAGAGCATATTAAAAAATGAGGAAAAATAGATGACTAAAAAAATATATATAAAATTATTAGTAGTAATTCAAATTATGGTATTAGGAGCTATGCTTATTAGTTGTGAGAAAGATGAGAAAAAAGATGAAACTGGCATTTTGTTAAAGCAAGGTGCCTTCGTAGATGAGAAAGATAATTATAAAACATTTAATGAAAATGATGAAGGCGTTTATAAAGAAATTGATACAAATGGGAAAATAATAAATAATTATAATTTATCTTCTAATACATATACTTTTTTTAAGGATAATAGTTTTTATGTTAATTATAATTCAGAAGATATTAAAATAAATCATGATAAAATTGCAAATTTGAAAATATCTCCTAATGGAGAATATATTTTTTATTTTATTAATGATGAATATCTTATCCCTGCTGTTATGAATCTTAAACAAAAAAAAGAAATATTATTAGAAAATAAAGCTCTTATTTCAGGGCAATTTATTGATTGGATTACAAATGAAAAGCTTGCTTTTTATGGTGTAGATACAGATAAGAAGACAACAGGAATATTTACATATGATATTAGTGATAATAGCGAAGAAAATCTTTATAAAATCAATAATGGTTTTGTTAAATTTTTGAAACATATAAAAGATGGCGTAGCACTTGTAGAAGAACATTATGAAGAAAGTACAGTATTAAAAGTTATTAATATAGATTATACAGTAAAAGAAATTTCAAATGAAGTAATAGATATTAATGATGTTGAAGAAGTTAATGGGAATCTTTATTTACTAGGAAGAGTTAAAAATAATAATTTTTCAATTTATGAAATTAGTGATAATGGTATAAAAAGATTAATTTTTGATTTTCCCAATATATTATATGTAGATAAGGGATTATCAGTAAATGAAGATGGAGAAATATTATTTATAGGAAGTGCTGGAGAAGATAAGAAAGAATATATTTATAAGTATTCGGATGGCACAGTAACTTTAGTTGATGAGGATATTGATACTTGTAATTTTATAAATATTAATTAGATAAGAATTTAGAAATATTTCTAAATTCTTATCTAATTTTTTTTATTTTTTTATAAAAAATATTTTATTTGTATAAAAGTTAATTAAAGTGGCAAATTTTATAAATAGTTATGAAATTAGATAATAAATTTTCAGTAAAAGATATTGATATTACAGTAGTTAGAAGAATCAATGAATTAAAAGCAGTTAAAATTAAAGCATTTCCATTTAAAGAAAATGAAGAGGAGGTTTACATTTATACTAGTAATTTTACTAAAGAAGCAGAAGAGGAAATAATGTTTATTTTTAGAAAAAAGGTAAAAGCCATAATTATTAGTGAGGAAGAATTTAATTATTTATTAAAAATAGTATTTTTAGGTCAAAAAAGAAATGTATATGAAATTATAATAAAGGATGCAATAAATTTAAATGTATCAGATATTCATTATGAACCTTATAAAAATTTTGTGGTAGTTAGATTTAGAATAGATGGATTATTAAGGATAATGTATATTTTTAATAAAGAAGAATTTCAAATTGTTTTATCAAAGATAAAAATAAACTCTAATATTGACATAACAGAAAAGAGAAAGCCTCAAGATGGAAAGATTTCATTTGAGTATAAAGAAAAAAGCTATGATTTGAGAGTATCTACAATGCCAACAATTTTTGGAGAAAAAGTAGTTATAAGAATTTTATATGGAAATGATTTTAATTATGCTATTGAAAATCTTAATTTTACAAAAGAACAAATAAGAAAAATAAATTACATCATGAAAGTTAGCAGTGGGCTTACAATAGTTAATGGGCCTACAGGTTCAGGAAAATCAACAACTCTTTATAGTATATTACAAGAATTAAATAAAGATGAAATAAACATATCAACATTAGAAGATCCAATCGAAGCAATAATTACCGGAATTAATCAAATGAATTTAAACAAAACATTAAATATAGGATTTGCAGAAGGATTAAGGTGCTTTTTAAGGCAAGATCCAGATATTATAATGCTTGGGGAAATAAGAGATGAAGAAACGGCTAAAATGGCTGTTAGAGCTTCTCTTACAGGGCATAAGGTTTATTCTACAATTCATACATGTGATCCAAGAGAAGTTTATTTTAGGCTTGAGGATATGGGAATTGAAAAATATTTAATAAGAGATTCTTTAGTAGGAATAATATCTCAAAGGCTTATTAGAATTTTATGCAATAATTGTAAAGTTGAAACTAATGAAAAACTTATAAATGGTAAAAAAATAAAGCTTTATAAAAAGTGTGGATGTAATAAGTGCAATTTTACAGGTTATAAGGGAAGAGCTTTAGTTGCTGCAATTCATATTATTAATAAGGAAATGAAAGAAAAAATAAAAAATATTTATAATGACAGAAGTATCTTATCAAATTTAGAAATGATAGAAAATTTAAATGAATTATTAGAAAAAGGAAATATAACTTTAAGTGATTATAATAAATTTATTGAAATGGAGGGGCTAAATTTTAGTTATGAAAAAGAAGGTGAGTTATAATGACTTAGCTTTAATTGCAGGTAATATTTCTACATTATATGAAGATGGAATTCAATTATTAAATATATTTACTTTGCTAGATGAATTGCCCTTAAGAAAAGAATATAAGAGTTTATTAAGGGAAATGGAAGAGGTTATAAAAGAAGGTGGAAGTTTAAAGTCTGCTTTTAGTAAGGAAGGAGAAACATTGATTCCTAATTTTTTTATTTCAATGGTAGGCATTGGTGAAAAAACAGGAAGAATAGTTTATGTGTTAAAAGGATTAGAAATTTATTATAAAAAACTAGAGCAAATAAATAAAAGTATTATAAAGGCAATTACATATCCAATATTTTTAATGTTAGCTCTTATTGCACTTGGGATCTTTGTGTTATTTTTCTTTATTCCTAATATGGCAGATATTTATGGAGCTATGGGGAAGGAAATTCCTAATGTTTATTTAAAGGTTATTTTAATAAAAAATAATTTTTTAAATAACACATTTTTAATATTATTAGAAACTTTTATTTTAGGAATATGTGTGCCATATATTGTTTTTAAATTTTTTATAAAAGATAATTTGAATTTTTTAATGCAAAAAATACCTATTTATAACTTATTTAATGAATACATTATTATTGTATTGATATCAGTTATTATTAATAGCGGAATTAATATTGCTATAGGACTTGAATACTGTTATCAAGGAGATTTAAATAAAAATATTATGATAGGATTAAAAAAGATTAATAATGATTTAAAAAATGGCAAATTACTATCCCAATCCATGATTGAAACAAATATGTTTTCAAAATCTACATTAGCTCATATTAAGTTAGGAGAGGAATGTGGAGCTTTAGATAAACGATTAACTATTCTTGAAGATACTATATTTACTAATTTAAGTTTTAAAATTAGTAAAATAACATCAATGATTCAGCCGTTTTTAATATTATTTATTGGTGTAATTATTATAATTTTTATTATTAAATTTTTAATGCCACTTTTAGATATTGTATTGGTTTGAAATATGAAAAAAGGTTATACATTAATTGAATTAATAATTGTTATTGCTATTATTGGAATTTTAATGCTTCCAACATTAAAATTAACAAAATCATTTAATAATATTTTAAATAAATCAGCAGCCATGGGATTTTGCAATGAGTTAAGCAATATGATAAGTTATGGAAAATTCTATTGCATGAAAAATAATAGCTATGGAGAAATTGAAATTAATAAAAGTGCAGGAGTAGTTAAGTTTAAAGATAAAAAACAAGGTGGAAAGGTAATAAAAACTATATTTTTACCGGGAAACTTTAAGTTTTCAGCAATGTATATTTTAAAAATAAATACTTTAGGTAATGTAGAATCAGATACTATAAGAATTTTTGATAATTATGGAAATGTGTATAAAGTTACTATATCAACAGGAGTAGATACAGTAAATATTTATGAAGGTGATTAAATTTGAAAAAATATAAAGGAAGTACTTTGATTGAAGTTATATTAGGCGTAAATATTATTTTATCAATGTTTATTATAGTAGCATTATTAATTGGAAGTAATAAAGCAAGTCACATAAAAAGAATTAAAATTGAAGAAGGTAATAGAATTATTTATTGTGTTATGCAAGAAATTAAATACAATATGACTATTAATGAATTAATTGGGAAGGAAAATATAATTAGTTTTTCTTTAAAATATAATGAAAAATTTTTAGAGAATTTAATAAATACTTCTATAAAAGATATGGAAAAGGGAAAGGAAATAGTTATAACGACCAATAAAATAAATGATGAAAGTGTAAATGTTAATATAAGCTATAAATTACCTTTTGATAATGAAATTATTGATAGAAATTTTATTAAATATAAGTGGATGGAATATTATGAGTAATTATAAAATGGGATATACTTTGATAGAAACTATACTAGTAATAGCAATAGTTTTTATTTTAGGAGGAATAACAATTACTTTATCTATTGAAAGCATAAATGATTATAATTTAAGTTTAAGCAATTGTTATTATGAAGATAAATTTGATAATGCTTTATTAAATTTAGAGTCATTATGTACTTCAGCAGGAATTGAGTATATAGAAGCAAACAAAGAGTTGAATGATGTGTATTCATCAGAAGTAATTGGAGATAATATAACAGTTAAATTTAAGGATATAAATAATGATGAAAAGATAAAAATTATTTATTTAAATAAAGAAAAATTAATGATAAAGACTATAGGTTTTTCAAATGGAATAGTTAGTGTGGGAAATAATGTCCTTATTGATAAGATAGAAAATTTTTCAGTTAAAAAAAAGAATAAGCTTATTTACTATAGTATAAAAAGTAAAGAAAATGGAGTTAGAATAAGGTGTATTTAAATAAAAATAATGGAGTAATAATGTTAGAAGTAGTAATGCTTTTAAATGTATTGCTAATATTAATTGTTTTAAGTTCAAAGATGATAATAGCAAATGTAAGCAAGTTTTCTCTTTATGAAATAAAAGAAGATATTTTAACTTTAAGTAGTGAAGAATATGAGCTTTTAAATGAAGTTAAAGAAAGTGTATTAAAAGATAATGAAATAATAAAAATATTAAAACAATATAAAGAAGATAGGAATTTAGAGTTTCAATATACATTTAGTAAAAATAATAATATGCAATTTATTATTAAAGAAAATGAAATGTTTATAAAAGAAGATGATTTAAGATCGTATGAATCAATTAGAAAGATAAATGTAATAGTTAAAGAAGATGAGAACAAAACAGAAATTATATTTATTCCCACATTATATAAGTATAAAAAGGAGATTTAAAAGGAGCAAGTATGAGAGATATAGTAATAGCCAATAAAAATAAGTATATTTACAATGGTAAATTATATGATGATATTTCTATTAAGAGGGTTATAAGTAAAGAAATAGAGTTATATGTAATGGAAGAAGATTTACTAATAAAAACATATGATGAAATTAAAAATGATAAGGAAGATATTGTATATGAAATTATAAATGAAGAGTATGGAAGTGAAAAATCTGCATTGATGCATTATGAATATGATAAGAAAAGAAAAAAATTATTCTTGTATTCCATTGGTAATGGGGAAAGAATACAATTTTTATGTGAAGATTTAAATGAAGTAATAATATTGCCAATACAGTTTTATATTAGAGATATCGTAATAAAGAAAATAAAAAAGATATTTAACTACATAGTGTTAATAGAAATTAAAGAAGTTGTGTATTATTTAGAAATAAAAAATAAATTAATAGTAAATAGTTTGATCAAAAATAAAGAAGACTTTACAAATGATTTTAAATTTAATGAAATAAAAAAAGAAATTCCATTAATTATTGATAAAAGCTTAGATTATTTAATACCAAAAGAAGCTGATTATAAAATAGAAATTGTACAATTGAATATTGGAGATAAAATAAATGAAAAAATATTTAAAATATAAAAATTTCATTCCGTTAGATTTTATTGAAAAAAAGAAAAATAAAGAAAATAAAGGAAATAAAAGAGGTTTTCAAGTGTTGATATTGGTTAATTTAATATTAATAAGTATTAATTTACAGTTTATATTTAATAAAAAAGAAGAGGAAGTTATAATTACCTCAGAAAAAGAAGATAGTTATTTAAATAAAGAAGAAATTTATAAGTGGTTAAATTTATATGATAATAAGATGGTTGAATTAAATGTTGAAAATAATGACGGAAATATAATATATAATATTGATGAAGATATTGATTATTTAGAAAAGAAAGGGCTTACAATAAGTAAATCCTCTAAAATAGATGAATTTAAGGTAGTGAAAGTGATTTATGAATAAATTTAAGTTGTATATTGAAGAGCATAAAGAAAGTATAATTATTTTAATTACAATATTACAAGTAATATCTTTAGTTTTTTTTAGTGGAATAAAAAAGCAAGAACATAAAAATGAAGTTATAGTTACAAAACCTATGCTTATTTCATATAGTGAAATTGCTAAGGAGTTAAATAAAATAAAAGATATAGAAGTTATGGAAATAGAAAATTGCGGAGAAAGCTGGAGTATAAAAATTAAATTAAATGGAAAAGCTAATAATATAATAAAAAGCATAGAAGAATTGAAAAATTTTACCGTAAAAACTTATAATATTAATGGAAAAGATAATAATTTATTAACAATATTAGAGTTAAATAGATAATTATATTAAAAAATTTCATGTTCTACTTTAAATAATTGCATTTCTTTAGTAATTTTGATAGAATGTTTTTGTTGTGTCATTAAACAACAAAAGAAGTTATGACTATTTACATAAAATATAGGTCATAATAACTATGAATTCAAGTTATTTGGAGGGAATTTTTTTATGATATCAGCAGGAGATTTAAGAAAAGGTACAACTTTTGAGTATGAAGGACAAGTATATACAGTTATAGACTTCTTACATGTTAAACCAGGTAAAGGAGCCGCTTTCGTTAGAACAAAGTTAAGAAACGTTATTTCAGGTGGAGTTACAGATACAACTTTTAACCCAACAGCTAAATTACAAGAAGCTGTAATTGAAAGAAAAGAAATGCAATACCTTTATTCTGATGGCGAATTATACTACTTCATGGATCAAGAAACTTATGAGCAAATTCCATTAAATTATGAAAAAGTAGAAGAGGCTATAAAGTTTATAAAAGAAAACATGTTTGCTGTAATTAAGTTCTACAAAGGTGAAGCATTCTCAGTTGAAGCACCAAACTTTGTTGAATTATTAATAACTCAAGCAGATCCAGGTGTTAAAGGAAACACAGCTACAAATGCTATGAAACCAGCTACATTAGAAACTGGAGCAGTTGTAAATGTACCAATGTTCGTTAATGAAGGTGACACTATAAGAGTTGATACTAGAACTGGCGAATACATGGAAAGAGTTTAATATTTAAGATAAATGCTAGGTTTAAAGACTTAGCATTTGTTTTATCTAAAAAAATTAAAAGTGGGTATAATTAGTAATAAAGCTAAAGTTTCTTCGAAGGAAGTGAAAAGATGAAAGAATTAAATGATAAAATAAATAATTTAAAAGAACAAATTGAAAATATCAAAGAAAATCAATATAAAGATTTATTTGAAGCTGTAAGTGGAATATTATCAGATTTATCTTCTAAGGTTGAAGAAATATCATTAAGGCAAGATTACTTAGAAGAAAATATGGAGTTTATGGATAATGACTTAACAGATATACAAGATGAACTTTTTGAAGAAGTTTCATTTGATGATTTAAGTTCAATTGAAGATGAATATGTAGAAATAAAATGTAAAAATTGTGATAAACCATTATTTGTTGAGCAACAAGCATTAAATAATAATTCAAGTATTCCTTGTCCGTTTTGTGGAAAAAGGGCAAGATAGTGATAAATAAATATTTAATACATACCCCAAAATATAAAGCATAGACTAATGCAATAAATTTGCAAAAGTCTATGCTTTTTTGTTTTTTGGGGGATGTCGCATTAAGAATAAATACTACAATATATTGTGTTGGTTTTATTTTTTAAAACAATATATTGTGTATAAAATTTTTAGTTTGACAACCCAATACTTATTTTAGAGATTAATTTACATAGTATTAAAAATGAAAATTTTAAGGCACATAAAATAAATATTTTACATATTTTTTTATACTATGAATAATTATTAATTATGTGAAATAAGAATTAAAGAGAGAAAGATAATTAAGGAAGTGAATTTATGAAATATGATGAGATTTGCAAAATACTTCCAAAAGAGATTGGTGATGTGGTAAATAAATATTTAAATGATGATGTAATACAAGAAATACGTATAAAGGTAGGAAAGCCAATAATATTAAATTTATCATATGGAGAAAAAATACTTGAGTATAAGACAAAGGTTGAAGATTTAAAGTTTATGATGGCAAAGATATCTAATTATTCTTTATATGCTTTTGAAGAGGAAATTAAACAGGGATATATTACATTAAAAGGTGGACATAGAATAGGATTGGCTGGGGAATGTGTAATATCAAATGGAGAAGTAAGAACTATAAAAAATATATCATCTTTAAATATAAGAATTTCAAGAGAAGTAGTAGGTTCTTCAGATAAGGTAATGAAATTAATAACAAATAATAACAGAGTATATAATACGTTAATTGTTTCCCCTCCTAAGTGTGGTAAAACAACAATTTTAAGAGATATAGCAAGGAATATATCTAATGGTATGCATAAGATAAGTTTAAGTGGAAAAAAAGTAGTTATTGTAGATGAAAGAAGTGAAATTGCAGCTTGTTATAATGGTATTCCACAAATGAATGTTGGTATAAGAGCTGATATATTAGATAATTGTTTAAAAAAGTCAGGAATGATTATGGCAATAAGGAGTCTTTCGCCAGAGGTATTAGTTTGTGATGAAATAGGGACAAAGGGAGATTTAGAAGCTTTAAATATGGCGTTTAATTGTGGAGTAAATATAATTGCTACAGTACATGGATATGACATAAATGATGTTTATGGAAGAGCTGTATTTAAGGATTTAATTGATAATTGCATATTAGAAAGAATAATACTTCTTAGCAATAGAAAGGGGGCTGGAACAATAGAAAAGATATATAAGGTTAACAGGGAGAAGGGATTACAATGTTTAGAAATATAATGATATTTTTAATGTTTCTAATTTGTACATTTATAGGTTATTTCATAGGAGAAAATTACAAAAGAAGAAGTCAAAATTTAAAAGAAATACAAAAAGTATTGTTGTTATTAAATAATGAAATAATATATTCTAATACACCTTTACCAACTGCTTTATTTGAGGTTGGAAATAAGGTTTCAGAGCCAATATCAAATGTATTTATAAAAATGGCAAATATGCTAGATGAAGGAACAAGCAATAGTGTTTATGAAAGCTTTGAAAAAGCATATTTAGAAAATAAAGAAAAACTTAGTTTAAATTCTGATGATTATAAAATATTAGAAGATTTTTTTAAAACCTTAGGTAGTAGTGGAATATCAGGACAAGAAAAAATTTTTAGCTTAGCATTGGAGAATATAGATATCAATTATAAAGAAGCTAAAAATAAGGAAAAAGAAAATATTAAATTGTATAGAACGTTAGGTATATCTATTGGTGCAATGTTAGCAATATTTTTTATCTAAAGGGGGAAGGGCTTAAGGATGTTTGATGTAAGTTTATTATTTAAAATTGGAGCAATGGGAATTTTACTTATGGTTATTGAAAAGATATTAAAGGGAAATGGAAAAGAAGAAATAGCAGTATTAGCAAACTTAGCGGGAATTATTATTATTTTAATTACTGTAATAGGAATGATTTCTAATTTGTTTGATACTGTAAGAACTATGTTTAGTCTTTAGGTGAGGTTTATGGAAATTATTAAAGTTGCTTTTTTTGCTTTAACTGCTTTATTTATATATCTTTTATTAAAACAAAATAAATCAGAATTAGGAATGCTTATAGTACTTGTAGCTGGAGCAGGAATTTTTCTATATATGATAGGACAACTAGGGGAAGTAATTGATTTTATAAATGATATTGCTAATAAAGCCAATATAGATACTGTATATATTGGCATAGTACTTAAAATTTTAGCTATTGCTTATATTACATCATTTTGTAGTGAAATTTGCAAAGATTCAGGAGCAGGTAGTATAGGAAGTAAAGTTGAATTTGCAGGAAAAATAATGATTTTAGGCTTAGCTATTCCAATACTTATGGCAGTATTAGATTCAATACTTCAGATATTGTAGGTGATAAAATGAGAAACAATATTTTAAAAGTAATTTTTATTGTGGTATTAACACTTATATTAGGAATTACTTATATTTCTTCAATAAGTGAAAATGAAGTTTATGCAGAGGAAAATACAGGAGTAACATTAGTTAATGATGAAGAAACAGAATCAAAATTAAATAGTTTATATGATTATATTAATACAATGAAAAGTGATGTTGAACTTATGAATGATTTAGATACAGTTTCATATATACAAAATTATATTAAAACTGGTGAAGGAAATTTATCAGTTTCAAAAGTGTTAAGTGCAGTTGTAAGTTTGTTTTTTAAAGAAGTAAAAACAGTTTTATCATTAGCATTTTCAATTATTGTAATTGGAATAATATGTTCTCTATTTAAAAATATACAATCATCTTTTTCTAGCGAAGGCATTTCACAAGTTGCATTTTTTGCATGTTATGCAATTTTAATAATATTGCTTACAAAAACATTTTTAGTGTCATTATCACTAGCAAAAGATGTAATTATTCAAGTTACAACATTTATGGATAAGGTTTTACCAATATTGGTTGTTATGTTAGCAGCTGCTGGTGGATTAACACAAGCAGCAACAATGGATCCTATAATTTTAGGAGCAACTATATTGATACCTAAAATTTATTTAAATGTAATTATTCCATTAATTTTAATTACATTTGTATTACAGTTTGCTAATAATATTTCTACAGAACCTAAATTATCAAATTTTTGTGGATTAATTAAAAAATCAACAGTTTGGCTTCAAGGAATTATTATTACTATATTTGTTGCAATTCTAACAATAAGAGGAGCAACCTCTTCAACGATAGATGCAGTTACACTTAAGACTACAAAATTTACAATAGATAATTTTATACCTATCGTAGGTAAATCACTATCAGATGCAATTTCTTCTGTGGCTGGATATTCATTAATAATAAAAAATGCAATTGGTTCAATTGGCTTAATTATTATTATTTTAATAATTGTATATCCAATAATAAAAATAGCATTATCATCACTTATATTTAAACTTTCAGCTGCATTACTAGAGCCAATAACAGATAAAAGAATTACTAATTCAATTGCAGCAGCAGGCGAATCTTTAATATTAATAATGTCATGTGTTGTATGTGTAAGTTTAATGTTTTTTGTTCTCATATCAATAATGATATCAGCAGGAAAATTTGTTGTGGGAGGATAAGATATGGAATACTTAAATAATTTTATTATTACTTTAGTGGCAACCATGATTTTTATGACATCTATAGAGATAATTGCCCCAGATAACTCTATGAAAAAGTATATTAAGTTTGTATTAGGACTTATATTGATTTCAGTAATGATAAATCCAATAATTAAATTTTTTACTGGGGGAGAACAAGAGGTGATTAATAGAATAAAAAGATATGAAGACATGTTGAATTTAGGAGTTACAAATGAAGGTGAATCTAAAGAAGTAATAGAAAAGCAAAAAGAGGCCTTTAAAAGTAATTTAAATAGTAACTGTGATAATTTATTAAAAGAGAAGTTTTCAGATAAGAATTTTAAATCAGATATAAAATGCAATATAAATTTAAGTGATATGACTTATAGTATAGATAGTTTAGAAGTTGGAGTAAGGGAAAATGGTATAAGGCTTGTAGATAAAATAAGAATTAATGTAAATGATGAAAGTGAAGAAGCTGTATCAAATAATGAAAAAATTGATAATGAAGAAGAAATAAAAAACTATTTATCAGAACTTTTTAAAATACCTATAGAGAAAATAAAATTATACAGTATGGGAGGATAAGGTTATGGATAAAGATAAGCTAAATAAAGATATGAATAAAATGTTCCAAAATAAAAAGTTTGTTAATTGTTTAATTGTTTTATTAGTTATTATATTTCTTTGGTTAGCAGTAAGTAATTTTTTAGGAAATGATAGCAATGTATCTGATAAAAATAATGCGCCAAAGGGGGCACAAGAAGTTTCTACAAATGATGGAGGAATGACATCAAAGGAATTGTTAAGTTATGAGGAAGATCAAAAGAAACAATTAGAAGATATACTTTCTAAAATGAGTGGGGTAGGTCAAGTAGTAGTAACTATTCATTTTGAAAGTGGAGAAACGCAAGTGCCAGCAACAAATTCAAGTACTCAAACATCAGAAGCTCAAGAGGAAGATACAAATGGAGGTACAAGGCTTACAAAGCAAGAAACAGAAGGTACAACTGTAGTTATGAAAAGTGATTCAAATTCAAGTGAACCATTTATAACCAAAACATATAAACCAGCAGTTACAGGAGTGCTTATAGTTGCAGAAGGTGCTAAAAGTAGTGAAATTAAGTACAACATTCAAAAGGCTGTATCTAAATTATATGATATAAGTTTAGAGCAAGTTAACGTATATCCAATGAAGGAATAGCATATAATGTTATATAAATGTATGGGAGGAATTAAAAATGACAAAAAAACAATTTGGGATTATCTTTACACTAATGGCCTTGATAGTATGTGTGGGTGTATTATCAATGAAGTTAAATAAAAATGGATTAAATGATCCAACAAGCTTAGAAGCTGTATTAGAACAAAACAGTACCAATAAATCAAGTGAAAGTGAAACATCAACAGATGAAACATTAAGTACAACAGAGTATTTTTATAGTATGAGATTAACAAAGGAACAACAAGATGAGAAATATGTAGCAGATATGAAAGCAATTACTGAAGATGCAAATGCATCACAAGAATCTAAAGATGCAGCAAACAATGCATTAGTAGAAAAAGCAAAAATGAATGATCAAGAAAGTAGAGTTGAATCTGAAATAAGAAATAAGGGATATGAAGATTCTTTATGTATGATTAATGAAAATGGAAATGTTAAGGTTTATGTAAAAGTAAATGAAACTTTGTCTGAAGAAGATTCAGCATCAATTAAAAAGATAGTTGAAGATATTACTACATTAAGTGATGTAGATGTTACTGCAATGAAATAATACATTGTAAAATAGTAACTCTTTTGTTATAATGAACATAAGTAAAGGTAGGTTTAACTAAATAAACCTTTAGGAGGTTAAGGTCATGGAAAATGTAAACAATGAATCAGCAATAGGAATTGTTAAGATTTCTGATGAAGTTGTAAGTGTTATAGCAGGAATAGCTGCAGATGAAATTCAAGGAATTGTTGAAATCCCACATGGTGTTTCAAGTAACATATCACAAATTTTAAAAGGGAAAAAAGCTTCTAGTGGTAAGGCTGTAAAAGTTACATTAGAAGAAGATAAAGCTATTATTGAATTAAATGTAGCTGTAGAGTATGGAATGAGAATTCCAGAGGTAGTAGCTTCAGTTCAAGAAAATGTAAAAAGAACTGTTGAGGCTATGACTGGATTGAAGGTTGACAAGGTAAATGTTAATGTTCAAAACATATATGTTCCAAAGCAAGAACAACAAGAAGCAGAAAAAGAAGTGTAATTAAAAGAGGGGATGTCGCATTAAGAATAAATACTACAATATATTGTATGAATTTTTATTTTTTAAAACAATATATTGTGTATAAAAGTTTTAGTGCGACAGCCCCTTTCTCAATGTATACAAGAAAAATGTTAAATAAATACATTTGATAATTGTAAAATAAAATATGAAAAATTATTTTTATAGACAGAAATAAGATAATATTGTAATATACATATGTTTAATTAATATAGTATAAGTTTATAATGAAATTATTTACATTACATACCTAGGAGGAAATTATGAAAAGACAAAAATCAAGAGAAAAAGCAATGGAGCTGCTTTTTAGTATGGAATTAAGCAAAAATAGTTATGATGAAACTATAGAAACATTTATTGAAGATTATGAAATGGACTTAAAAACTATAGATGTTGAATACATAAAAAATGTTGTAAAAGTAGTTACTGATAATTTAGGTACAATTGATGACAAAATTTTAAGCTCATTAGTAAATTGGAAATTAGATAGAATTTCAAAGGTAAACTTAACAATTTTAAGATTAGCAGTAGGAGAAATGCTATTTATAGAAGATGTACCAGGTGGAGCTGCAATAAATGAAGCTATTGAATTAACTAAAAAATATTCAGATGATAAGAGTTCATCTTTTATTAATGGTGTATTAGATAAAATATTAAAAACATTAGAACAATAAGAATTTTTAAATTTGGAGGGGCAAAATGGGTAAAAGAATAGATGGCAAGGAAATTGCTTTAGGAATAAAAGAGGAAATTAAAGCATTTGTTAATGATAGAAAATTAAAAGGTCTAAGCACTCCTAAAGTAGCATCAATATTAGTTGGAAATGATGGTGGATCAATTTTTTATTTAAATAATCAAGAAAAGGTAGCCATATCACTAGGAATGGAATTTGAAAAGGTTCATTTAAATGAAGAAGTAGCAGAAGAAGAATTAATAAATAAAATAGATGCTTTAAATAATGATAAAAGTGTTAGTGGAATAATTCTTCAATTACCATTACCAAAGCATATTAATGAAAAGAAAATTATCTCATCTATATCTCCTAAGAAAGATATTGATTGTTTAACATTTGTTAATCAAGGAAAGTTATATATGGGAGAAGAAACTTTTATGCCATGTACTCCTAAGTCAGTAGTAACTATTTTAAATAGTTTGAACATCAATTTAGAAGGAATGGATGTAGTTGTTATAGGAAGAAGTAATATAGTTGGTAAACCAGCAGGTGCCTTATTACTTAAAGAAAACTGTACAGTAACAATGTGTCATTCAAAAACAAAAAAATTAAGAGAAGTATGTAAAAGATCTGACATTTTAGTTGTTGCAATTGGAAAAGCAAAGTTTATAGATGATAGCTTTGTTAAAGAGGGAGCTATAGTTATAGATGTAGGAACAAATTCAGTTCAAGGTAAAATTACTGGAGATGTTGATTTTGATAAGGTTATTGATAAAGCTTCATTTGTAACTCCAGTTCCAGGTGGTGTAGGAGCTCTTACAACTACTTTACTTATGAAAAATGCATGTGAGGCTATAGAAAAATATGAGGATTAAAACCTTAACGGTATCTGAAATTAATAATTATATAAAAAAAATATTAGATAATGATTTTATATTAAATAATCTTTCAGTTAGGGGAGAAATTTCTAATTTAAAATATCATTCAAGCGGACATATTTATTTTTCATTAAAAGATGACAATAGTAAAATTAATTGTATTATGTTTAAAAGTAAAATCTATGATTTAGATTTTGTTTTAAAGGAAGGTATGGCTGTAATTGTTTCAGGAAGGGCAGCTGTATATACTGCTAATGGAACCTTTCAGTTATACTGTAATACAATACAACAAGAGGGCCTTGGAGAACTTCACATAAGGTTTGAAAGGTTAAAAGAAAAGTTAAGTAGGGAGGGGTATTTTGATGCAGAAGTTAAAAAAAACCTTCCTAAAAATCCAGAAAGAATTGGAGTAGTTACATCAGAAACAGGTGCAGCTATTTGTGATATAATCAATGTTATAAGAAGAAGAAATAATAAAGTAGATATTGTGCTTTATCCTGCTTTAGTGCAAGGAGAAGGTGCATATAAAACAGTAATAGATGGAATTAAATATTTTAATAATAAAAAAAGTGTTGATATAATAATTATAGGAAGAGGCGGAGGAGCTCTTGAAGAATTATGGAATTTTAATGAAGAAGAGTTAGCTAAAGCTATTTATAATTCAAAATTACCTATAGTATCTGCTGTAGGACATGAAGTAGACTTTACGATATCAGATTTTGTTGCAGATTTTAGAGCAGCAACACCTTCACAAGCAGCTGAGATTGTGGTGCCTCTAGAAGATGAATTATATAGAGAAATTAATGAGTATGAAAATAAACTAAACTTTATTATAGATAATAAATTATCTAATGAAAGAAGAAGAATTCAAAACTTAGAAAAAGTTTTAAGTTTAAATTCACCAAGTAGTAAAATTGTAAATGCATATTTGGAAATAGATAATTTAAAAGATAAGATTGAAAAAATTATGGCATTTAAAATAAAAAGCAACAAACAAAAGATTTTTTCACTTAATAATATGTTAAATGCGCATAATCCTATAAATATATTAAAAAGAGGTTATGCTATAATAGAAGATGAAAATGATAAACTAATAAAAAGTAAAGATTTCTTTGATGAAAAAAAGAAAATTAAGATTTATATGGAAGATGGATATGTTGTGGGAAATTTTATTCCGGTAGAAAGAGGGGGGAATTATCATGGCAAAGAAGGAAAGTTATAATGAAATGCTTGAAAATTTAGAAGGTATTTTATCTACTTTAGAAAATGATGAATTAAGTTTAGAGGATGCTATGAAAGAATATGAAAAAGGAAGTAAAATAGTTAATAAATTATATAAGACCCTTGATACTTTAGAAGGAAAATTTTTAACAATAAAAGAAAATTCCGAAGTAGTGAGGGATAATGATGTTTAATGAAATGAAAAGTGAAATAAATAGCTTTCTATTAAATTATTTTAAAAATAAGGGCACTTTTAACAAAGTAATATATGACTCTGCAAGCTATAGTCTTAATATAGGTGGTAAAAGAATAAGACCTTTGCTTATGTTATTAACTTATAATATGTATAAAAATAATTGGAAAGATATAATAGAATTTTCAGCAGCAATAGAAATGATTCATACATATTCATTAATCCATGATGATTTACCTTGTATGGATAATGATGATTTAAGAAGAGGAAAACCAACTAATCATAAAGTATATGGTGAAGATATTGCAGTTTTAGCTGGTGATACATTATTAAATGAAGCAATGAATTTAATGATGAAGTTTTCATTAAAGCATGGAAAAGAAGCTTTAATGGCAGCACAAAAAATAGCTGAAGCATCAGGACCGGAAGGGATGATTGGTGGGCAAATTGTAGATATAATAAATGAAGGCAAGAAAATAAGTGAAGAAGAACTTAAATATATGCATATGAAAAAAACTGGAGCACTTATTAATGTTTCAATAATTTCTGGTGCAATACTTGCAAATGCACCAAAGGAAGATATTAATTTATTAGAAAAGTTTGGAGAAAAATTAGGATTAGCATTTCAAATAAAAGATGATATATTAGATGTCATTGGGAGTACGGAAAAACTAGGTAAAAATGTATTAAGTGATAAAGAAAATGATAAAACTAATTTTATAACAATGCATGGTTTAGATTATTGCATTAAGGAGTGCGAAAATCTAACAAATGAAAGCATTAAAATATTAGATAGCTTATCTGTAGATACAGAAGCTTTAAAGTTTTTAACTAAGAAACTTTTGGATAGAGAAAACTAAACAAAGGAATGGTAATTATGTCAAAATTATTAGAGGATATAAATTCACCAACAGACATTCATGCCTTAACTGATAAAGAGTTAAATGAGCTTAGTGATGAAATAAGAAGCTTTTTAATAGATAAGGTATCAAAAACTGGGGGGCATTTATCTTCAAATTTAGGTGTGGTGGAATTAACACTTAGCTTATATAAAGTCTTTAATTTTGAAGAAGATAAAATAGTATGGGATGTTGGACATCAAAGTTATGTCCATAAAATATTAACAGGAAGAAAAGATAGGTTTGATACATTAAGAAAGTATAAAGGGCTTTGTGGATTTCCTAAAATAACAGAAAGCAAATATGATGTATTTGGAACAGGTCATAGCAGTACATCAATATCAGCGGCTCTTGGAATTGCAAGAGCAAGAGATATAAAAAAAGAAAACTACAATGTTATTGCAGTTATAGGGGATGGGGCATTAACTGGAGGAATGGCATTAGAAGCACTTGATGATGTTGGATTTAATAAAACTAATATGATTATAGTTTTAAATGATAATCAAATGTCTATTTCTAAAAATGTAGGAGCATTATCAAATCATTTAAATAAGCTTAGGGTAGGACCAGGATATAATAAGCTTAAGCAAGATATTAATAATACACTTAGTCATAGTGATGCAGGAAAAACTGTGGTTCAATGTTTACATAGAGTAAAAGACAGTTTAAAGCATTTAATAGTTGAACCAATGTTATTTGAAAATATGGGAATTAAATATATTGGTCCAATAGATGGTCATGATATAGAACTTATGAATGATGTATTTAGTAAGGCAAAGTCAATAAAAGGACCAGTTATAATTCATACTATCACTCAAAAAGGAAAGGGATATGAATTTGCAGAAAAGAATCCAAATAAGTTTCATGGAGTTTCGCCTTTTGATTTAGAAAGTGGAGAATCATTTATGTCACCAAAGAAAACATATTCTAAAGTATTTGGTGATGCTATGATAGAATTTGCTAAGGAAGATAGTGATATAGTGGCTATTACAGCTGCTATGCCAGATGGTACAGGCTTAAAGGAATTTGCAAATATATATAAAAATAGATTTTTTGATGTAGGAATAGCGGAGCAACATGCTGTTACTCTTGCAGCTGGTATGGCAAGTGCAGGATTAAAGCCTATTTTTGCAGTATATTCTACATTTTTACAAAGGGGATATGATCAAATTATACATGATGTATGCATTCAAAATTTACCTGTAATATTTGCAATTGATAGAGCTGGTATTGTAGGAGAAGATGGTGAAACTCATCAGGGGGTTTTTGATTTATCTTATTTATCAGCTATACCTAATATGACTATTTTAGCTCCTAAACATTTAGAAGAGTTGCCTTTAATGTTAAAATGGGCATTAAATCAAAATAGACCTATTGCTATAAGATATCCAAGGGGGACAGATTGTGTTGAGGATATAAGACCATTATCTGAAATAAAATACGGGAAATGGGAAAAGATGATAAATGGTGATAAAATTGCAATAATAGCAGTTGGTAAAATGATTCAACATGCAGTAATTGCAGCTAAAACTTTAAATAAACAAGGGATAAACCCAACAATTATAGGCGCAACTTTTGTAAAACCTATAGATATAGAAATGTTAAAAGAATTAACGAAAGATGGATATAACATTATCACAATTGAAGATAATAGTATATGTGGTGGCTTTGGAAGCTATGTTTTAATGGAACTTAGCAAATTAAATTTTAAAGGTAAATTTAAAGCTTTAGGATATAGTGATAAATTTATACCTCATGGCGATATTGATTTATTATATAAAGATGCAGGATTAGATTCAAAATCAATAGAAAAAAGTGTTATAAACATTATGAATAAAGGAGAATAATATGGCATCAAAAAAAGAAAGATTAGATGTATTATTAGTTGATAAAGGAATTTGCACATCAAGAGAAAGAGCAAAAACTAATATTATGGCAGGACTTATTTTTGTTGATGGACAGAGAGTAGATAAGGCTGGTGAAAAGGTTAGTGTTGATGCAGATATAGTATTTAAAGGAGAAGAACTTAAGTATGTAAGCCGTGGAGGATTAAAACTTGAAAAGGCAATGAATACTTTTGGAATAGATCTTACTAATAAAGTATGCATGGATATTGGAGCTTCAACAGGAGGATTTACAGATTGTATGCTTCAAAATCATGCAAATAAGGTTTTTTCAGTAGATGTTGGTTATGGGCAATTTGCATGGAAATTAAGAACAGATGAAAGAGTTGTCTGTATGGAAAGAACAAATATAAGATATGTAACACCAGAAGATATTGGTGTACCATTAGATTTTGCATCAATAGATGTATCTTTTATATCATTAAAAACAATAATGCCTGCAGTTAAAAATCTTTTAGGAGATAAGGGTGAAGTTGTAGCTTTAATAAAGCCACAGTTTGAAGCTGGAAGAGAAAAGGTAGGAAAAAAAGGTGTAGTAAGGGATATAGAAGTTCATTTAGAAGTTGTAAATAAAATAGTAACTTTTTTAATTGAAAATGAATTTAATATATTAGGATTAAGTTTTTCACCTATTAAGGGACCTGAAGGAAATAGAGAATATCTAGTATACTTTACTAAAGATAAAGAAAAAGAAGGATCTTTTGAAATGAGTCAAATTGATGAAGTTGTAAAGGAATCACATAGCCAGCTATAAAAAGCTGGCTTTAGGTATATAGTATAAGATTTTAAAGGGAGAAATATGAAAAATATTGTAGTAGCATTAAATCCTTCAAAAGATAAAGATGGAAAAATATTATCTTTAGTAATGTCTCAAATTACAACGGTATTTAAACATTCTAAGGTTATAGTGTTAAATAGTTATGAAATGAATAAATACAGATTTCAAGATAAGCTTGATTTGTTAATAGTATTAGGTGGAGATGGTACATTATTAGGTGTAGCAAGAGATATTAATGGGAAGTATGATGTTCCAATTTTAGGGGTAAATATTGGAAATTTAGGCTTTTTATCTAGTATAGAAATACAAGATTTTAGTGAAGCATTAAAAAAGATTAAAAATGGACAGTATATTATTCAAAATAGAATTCTCTTAGAATGTACAATGTTAAATCAAGATGATAATGACAAGGGTAAAGCTTTAAATGATGTTGTTATTGCAAGAGGTACATTATCAAGAATGGCTAAATTTGAAGTGTTTATAGACAATAAGCTTTACTATAGATTTAAGGGAGATGGATTAATAGTTTCAACTCCTACAGGATCTACAGGATATTCATTTTCTGCAGGAGGACCATTTATTTATCCAGATGTAGATGTTATAATTTTAACCCCTATATGTCCTCATACAAGGGGAATGCAGCCAATAGTCTTAAAAAGTAGCAGTGAAATACTTATAAAGGCTGAAAATTATAATGGAGAAATTTATTTAACATTTGATGGACAGGAAGCAAAACAAATAAATGATAATACATCTATAATAATAAAAAAGGCAAAACAAATAGCAAAAATTTTATTATTTGATAATTATGATTATTTTAATGTTTTAAGGCAAAAAATATTAGATAACTAATAAGTTAAGAAGAAACTTTTATATAGAGAAGGTGATTGATTTGAAATCTAAAAGACACAATCAAATTTTAGATATTATAAATAATAATGATATAGAAACTCAAGAAGAATTAGCAGATGCACTTAAGATTGAAGGATATGATGTAACACAAGCAACTGTGTCAAGAGATATAAAATTATTAAAATTAGTAAAAATGCAAAGTGAAAGTGGTAAATATAAATATAGTGCACCTACAAAAGAAGAAAGAGATATTAATGATAAGTTATATAGCATATTAAAAAATGCTGCAATTTCTGTAGAACAAGTAGATAAATTTGTTGTTGTAAAAACTTTAACTGGAGCAGCATCAGCTGCAGCAGAAGCAATAGATAGTTTATATACTAATGATGTTGCAGGAACTATTGCAGGAGATAATACGATTTTTGTATTAGTTAGAAGTGATGAGAAGGCTGTAGAGCTTATTTCAAAGATAAGAAAAATGATTTCTTAGATTTTAAAGGTGGGGTATAATGCTAGTTGAGTTAAATATTAAAAATTTTGCGTTGATTCAAGAATTATCAGTTGAATTTGGTGCGGGATTCAATATATTATCAGGAGAAACTGGTGCAGGTAAATCAATTCTTATTGATACAATAGATTATGTATTAGGCGGAAAATTCTCTAAAGATCAAATAAGATATGGAGAAGATAAAACAATGGTTGAAGCTGTTTTTTCTATAGAAAATGATGAAATATATGAAGTGTTAGATGATTTATCTATAGAAAAAGATGATATGCTTATAATTCGAAGAGAAACAACTTTAAATGGTAAAAGTATTATAAAAGTTAATAATAGAAGTATTGTTTTATCTCAATTGAAAAAAATTAGAGAAAAGCTTTTAGATATTCATGGGCAACATCAAAATCAAAATTTACTTAATAAAGGAACTCATATTTTATATGTTGATGAATTTTATCATGATAAAATAAAGGATTTACTTAATGAATATGAAGAATTAAGACATACATATATAGAAAATTCTGAAAAAATAAATGAATTAAAAGGCAATGAAGATAGAGAAAAATTAGCAGATTATATTAAATTTCAAATAGAAGATATAGAAAAAGCAAATTTAAAAGTTAATGAAGAAGAAGATTTAAAAGAAGAATTTAATATGCTTGCTAATGCAGAAAAGATTTCTAATAGTTTAGTTAGAGCATATGGATATTTAAATTCTTCAAATGAGGGAATTTCTATATTGGAAGGATTATCAAAAGTTATTTCTGAATTATCTTTAGTTGAAAATCACTCAGATGTAATAAGAGAAAAGAAAGTTCAAATTGAAGAAGCTTTTTATAATTTAGAAGATGTTACAAGGGAGATTAGAGACATAGGCAGTGAAATAACATATGATGAAGATAGATTAGCTGAAATTAATGAGAGAATTTATAGTATTAGTCTATACAAAAAGAAATATGGAAATTCAATAAAAGAAATATTAGATAATTTAAAAAACTTAAAAGAAAAATATAATGAACTAATAAATAGTGAAGAAATTATAAATAAACTAAAAGAAGAGCAACAAAAAATTGAATCAAAAATGAAGATTATAGGAAAAAAACTTCATGATTTAAGAGTTGAAGCAAGTGAAATATTAGAAATTAAGATAAAAGAAGAATTATCTTATGTTGGACTTGAAAAAGCAATAATAAAAATAGATGTTGTATTAACTGAAAATATGAATAGCAGAGGATATGATGAAGTACAATTTTTAGTTTCTGCAAATCCAGGAGAACCTTTAAAGCCTTTAGAAAAGGTATTATCTGGTGGGGAACTTTCAAGAATTATGTTGGCATTAAAATGTGTTTTTGTAGATAAGGATAAAATCCCTACATTGATTTTTGATGAAATAGATACAGGTATAAGTGGAACTATAGGAAAACGTGTAGGTGAAAAAATGTATGAAGTATCTATAAAACATCAAGTTTTATGTATTACTCATTTACCACAAATTGCAGCACTTTCAGATAGTCATTATTTTGTTTCTAAAGAGGTGTTAAATGGAAAAACATTTACTGGAATTAGAATGTTAAATAAAGATGAAAAGATTAAAGAAATTGCAAAAATGGTAGGTGGAGATGAAATTAGTGATGTAACAATCGAAAATGCATCAGAAATGGTGAATTTTGCTGAAATAAAGAAAAAAGAAATTAAAAATAATTAATATTTATATACATAATGGATATAAATACTGTAAACAATAAAATCATGGTAATTTATCATGGTTTTATTTTTTTTATAGAAAATGTATTTACATATAAATTTTTAACTAACTTAACAAAGTTATTATAGCATATAAAGAAAGTAGAGAGGGAAAATTAATGTCAGAAGGCAAGGAGGAGATAAAATGATTAAAAAAATATTAAAGTATTTTAGTATAATTATTACTCCAATAGCTATTTTGGCATTAATAGCATACATTAGTGTTTTGCAATTACCAGAAAAAATATACATAAATGATAGTATGGAAGTTTCTGATATTTCTGTACAAAACCAAGGGATTTTAAATACTGCTAAATTAAATAAAGATAAAGTTAATATTGATTTTCTTGGGCTTATTCCAATAAAATCGGTAGCAGTGCAAAAATTAGAGGATATAAAATTATATCCAGGTGGAGCCAGTGTAGGAATAAAATTATCAACAGAGGGAGTTCTAGTCGTAGGATTTTCTAATGTAGAAACTGATGATGGTAGTGAATTAAGTCCAGCAAAAGTTGCTGGAATGCAGTTGGGTGATGTTTTATTAGAAGTTAATAATAAAAAAATTGAAAGCTCAAAACAGTTGATAAGTTTAATAAAAAGTGCTAATTCATCTACAATAAATGTAGAATTTATGCGTAATGGATGTAAGTTTAACAAGGATATTAATTTAATTAAAGAAGGAGAAAATTATAAATTAGGCTTGTGGGTTAGAGATTCTACAGCAGGAATAGGTACATTAACATTTTATCATGAGGATACTAATACATTTGGAGCCTTAGGACATCCAATAACAGATGGTGATACAAATACAACATTTACTATAAAAGATGGAGATCTTTTATCAGCATCAATACTAAGTGTAAGAAAAGGTGAAAAAGGAGTACCAGGAGAATTAAGAGGATTGTTTGTAAATGAAAAAAAATCAATAGGTCAAATAGAAAGTAATTCATCTTCAGGGATTTTTGGAAAAACATATCAACCTTTAGTAAATTCCATATTTAATCAACCAATGTCTGTTGGTTTTAGAAATGAAGTTGTAGAAGGTCCAGCAAAAATAATAACAACTATAGATGATAATGGACCAAAAGAATATGATATTGAAATAATCAAGTTATTACAACAAGATAAATCAGGACCTAAAAGTATGATAATAAGAGTAACAGATGAAGAATTATTAAGCAAAACAGGTGGAATAGTGCAAGGTATGAGTGGAAGTCCAATAATTCAAAATGATAAAATAGTTGGTGCTGTAACTCATGTACTTATTAATAAGCCTGAAATAGGTTATGGAATATACATTGAATGGATGCTTGAAGAAGCAGGTATAATTCAATAAGGTAAATGAGAAAACATAATTATAAGATATTATTTAAGCTTTAAAATTAAATAATATCTTATAATTTTAATTTATTCAATATATAAAAAAGAAAAAAATACAATTTTTTTAGAGAAAAATTTCAAAAATATGTAAAATAAGCTATTTTATTTATTAAATTTATGTTATAATATATTACATAAAATAAAAAAACAAGTAAATATACTTAATTAAATGCTTAATTAAGTGAAAAATTAAGTTATATTTCTATTTTAAGTTTGAATTATAAAATATATTATTGTAATGGGTAGAAAGGGAGATAAAAAAGATGGATGGAAATAAAATATCAGTAGTAATAGCAGATGATAATAAAGAATTCTGTAGTATTTTAAATGATTATCTTTTAAATCAAAAGGACATTGTTGTAACAGGAATTGCAAAGGATGGAAGAGAGGCTTTAACTTTAATTGAAGAAAAACAACCAGATTTAGTAGTTTTAGATATAATAATGCCACATTTAGATGGTTTAGGAGTATTAGAAAGATTAAATTCTATGAATTTAACTAAATTTCCAAGAATAGTTGTATTATCTGCAGTTGGACAAGATAAGATAACTCAAAGAGCAATAACTTTAGGTGCAGATTATTATGTGGTTAAGCCATTTGATATGGACATATTTACTAAACGTATTAGAGATATGTTTAATGATTCATTATTAGGAAATGATGAACCAGTTAAAAAGCAAGTAGCTATGACAACAACAGAAATGATTACTGCTCCAAGCAGAGGACCAGTTGATTTAGAAACTGAAATTACAAATATAATTCATGAAATAGGTGTACCAGCTCATATAAAAGGTTATATGTATTTAAGAGAAGCTATTACTATGGTTGTTAATGATATGGAATTATTATCTGCTGTAACAAAGGAATTATATCCTTCAATAGCTAAGAAATATAACACAACAGCTTCAAGAGTTGAAAGAGCTATAAGACATGCAATTGAAGTAGCTTGGGGAAGAGGACAAGTAGAAGCAATTAATAAGTTATTTGGTTATACTGTTCATAATGAAAAAGGTAAGCCAACAAACTCAGAGTTCATAGCTATCATTGCAGACAAGCTAAGATTAAAGAATAAAGTGTCTTAAATGGCTTGGTTGTGCGATTTATTAATTAGCACATACCAATAAAGATATGAAAATAGGCGTGGATAATCGTAAATTTTAACAATAAATTTAATATAATAAAGTAGTAAAATACCTTCTGTTTATTGGGTTTAAAAAAACTTGATAGATAGGAGGTATTTTTTTATGCCTAGAATTAAAAAGAAAAAAGAATTTGGTTATTATATACAAGATTTTATTGACTATTGTACTTATAAAGATTTATCTGTAAAAACAATAAAAAGTTATTATCAAACATTAACATTATTTGCAAAATATCTTGAAGAGGAAAAAGATATTATGAGTATAACTGATGTTAATAAAGAAATTGTAGAAGAGTATATAGCATTCACAAAAGATAGGGGTAAATATTCATATGTTGCTGATGAGAAGACATTGAATATAACATACCAAAACAATAGAAAGGATATAGGTAAAGAAATATCTGTAGCAACATTAAATAATTATTTGAGAAATATAAAGGTATTTTTTAATTGGTGTGAAGAAAATTCTCTAATTAAATATAATACAGTTGCCGATGTGAAGTTTATTAAAGAAAAAAGAAAAATAAAAGATCAAATTACTGATGATGAGTATAAGAAAATAATAAAAGCTATAGATTTAACTAAATTCAATGAATACCGAGATTATATAATAATTCAGTTAATTATGGATACAGGAATGAGATTAAGTGAATGCCTTAGTTTAACTATATATGATATTGATATTGTTAGAAAAACTGTCTTTTTAAGTGCAGAAGTAACTAAAGGTAAAAAAGATAGATATGTATTTTATAGTAATCACATGAGCGTTTTATTGAATAGGTGGATAAGGTATAAAGATTCTATACAACCTAATGATCTCTTGTTTCCTACGCAAAGAACTAATGGATTAGTTACACCTTCTAATTTTGAAAGAAACTTTAGGGGATATTTAAAGAGGGCTAAAATAACTAAAAATATTACACCTCACACTTTAAGAAATAATTTTGGAAGAAGATTTTTACTTAATGGCGGAGATATATTTATGCTCAGTAAAATACTAGGACATTCTTCAGTAACGGTAACTGAAAAAGCATATTTAGATATAACTACAGAGGATATAAGAAAGTCTTATCAAAGATTTAGTCCTTTAGAAAATATGAAAAAATAGATAAAAATAAAAGGAGCTACGCCAATAGCTCCAAATGCAACAATTAAATATTGCTAAATTAACTTTGTATATCCCTCTTGGAGATACTAAAACCGTAATTAAATTGTATCAAAAAAAGAGAGGATATGCAAGGCTTAGTTTCCTATTGCCTAAATTTGGTATAGGTTAGTTATTATGCACCATGTAACTATAAAAATAATGGTAAGTGTGGACGAGCTGATGCAGAAAGTCGTTCGGGTTATATCTAATTACTCTACTTATAAGATATACTCCTTAAACGGGTACATATGACCGTTAAATAAATTATATGGGTGTTAGGGAACTGCCACGAGAGTGGGGGATTTAATAGCGATAAAGAGAATATTCGGGTAACAGTTGGGTATTTAGCTATTAATTACAAGTAGAGTGTTAAACGAGCGATACAATGCGTATACAGTCGATTATAGAGTCCTAAGGTAGAATTTTCTTAGGGCAAACTATATTCACTCACAACGTGTCCACGTGCCAGTCGATTATAACGCTATGCTACTAAAGTGCAAGTATTTACTTAAAAGTTTTTATTAGATAAAATATAAGATAATAAGTAAATTAGATAAAGGATAAAGTGAGAATAATGAATTTAAAGGAAGAACTTGAAAATTTAAATAAAAGACATATTAAGGATGAATTGCAATATATTTGGGATTATAGTAAGAAAACTGGATTTGCACAATATATAACCGAAGAAAATAAAGAATGGATAAAAAATAATGTAGTATATCATGGATTTGTAGTAGTTCAACAGGCAATAAAAAGAACTATGTATAAAAGAGATAAAAGTGAAAAAGAATATACCTTTGCAATGGTAATAAGAGAATTTAAACAACAGTTATATCTTTTAACAGTTGATAAAGAGAAATTAGAAAGGATACAAGCTTATAGAGAAGGACAAAAATTATATCAAAAGCAATTGGAAGAATGGAAAGAAGTTGAAAAACAACAATTGGAAAACTTTTTAAATGCAGAAAAGTTTAATAATTTTGAAGAAAGAGATAGAAGTGAAAATAGCTCATATATGAGCTATGAAGATATAGAGTATAAATTGCTTGGATGGGATAAATAAAAGTAGGATTAATTAATCCTACTTTTGATAAGTTCGATATTTTATTATGTTTTCTAATAAAACTATTACACTATATAACTATATAATAAATATAAACTAATAATTTTGTATATTGCTATAATGAAAATGTATTTATAACCCCTGTATTATCACTATTAATCTTATTAAAATTACCATATACTTTTACTATATTTTCTTTTTTTATAAACGGAACATGAATTTGTGTAAAACTCGGTAGCGTATATCCACCTATATGAACTCCTTGACTTATCATCGAACAAATAGTATCATATGCAATTCTATCCAAAATTGGAGGCATTATTTGTATAAAATCATTAAAATCAACTGGAAGCATATTAAAGTTATTATTATATTGTAATTGTAATATAACATATTCCTCGTTCCATAAATTAAATGCATCAGTAACAAGAGGATTTTCAATAAAATATTTATAAAGCTCATCTATACTTTGAAAATATTGTTCTTTTCCTCTTTTTGCAAAACCAAATACCAAACCTTTATAATTACAATTATTTATTCTATTGAAATTATCTAATACAAACTGATAGGCTTCATTACATCTGCTTTTTTTATAATAAAAATCTGGATAATACACCCCTTTACTATTAATAATATCAACTACCGATTTTTTTTGAATTGTCCATATATAATTCATTATATTCTCTCCTTTTAACTTATTATTTGAATTTCATTTTAATATAATAATTATTAAATAAATTAATATTTTTTCTTGGTTTTATTTCTTTTTAAAATATTCTTTTCCAAGTTGCCACAAATATCTATCAAGTTCCTTTAATGTATAACTATCCAATCCATAAAAGCTTTGGAAATCATAAAGAATATTTTTAAACTTTTCATAGCATTTCAAATCATTGTTATTAAAATAAGAAAATCTATCTATATTACGAAAATGACAAAGTACCTTATGAACATAACTGTCGTATATAGGAAATTCTTCAGCATTATGATGACTGCAATATTTTGTTGCAAAGGAATAAAACTCTTTTTTCTTATCTTTTATATAAACGGTTTTTATGTCATCTACAAGACTTATATCTCCATTTATTAACCTATTATCAATATTAAGAGACAAAATATGTTGAGCTACTGGAAAAATTGAAAAAATATTTGTACTATAGAAGTCATTCAATGTTGCAGTTTTAAGTAATATATCTGAAATATTTGTATTTGTAGGAGCTAATTCAAGAAATAGTCTATTTAAAGCAATTTCTTGTAAATTATAATTTTCAAGTGTATTCCACAAGTTTAAATATTTTTCTAATTCTTCACAAGATGGTTTAGGAATATCTATAGAATTTATTTGTGACAATGGTTTTGAGTGAGAAATTACTTTCGTTGTCACCATATAATCATTTAACTCTGAAATTATAAATTTTCTAAATTTTCGTAGATGAAACATATATCCATGAATATTTTAATTTATATTTCCATTAGAATATTTGTTAAGTGTTAAATTTAAATGATCGTATGCAATCTCTTCAAAATTAGGACTCATTAATAATTCCCCAAAATCTATAGTATTATCTTTTTTATAAAGGTAAAATGCATCATTACAAGATGTTTTTATTGTGTTTAATGATAGATTTTGAGTTGTTAAATAATTACAATAGATATTCTGCAGTTCTTTTAAAGTTAATTTCTTTACTTCATAAAGCTTCATTTTATTTTCTTCCTCGATTTTAAATTATATTATTATCAATGGTAATATTAACATATTTTAAATTAAAATCCAATATTTTATGTTAATTTCATCTTTTGTGTAGTTTTTACGCTTTCTAATATGTTGTTCACGGGTGATACGAATTACATTCGTCGTGGGGACGAGCATACCCACTTTATACGTATTCTTTAACGATAGTTTCAAAATGGACAGCCATAAGCATAATAACTAATAGTTAGAGTGCCGAAGTTGGACAGTTGACTTTTGGTAACGACTGCGAAAATTTCTTTCTGCATGTAAAGTCCTTAAATAACATTACATTACTTTTTTAATGAGAGGGGGAATTTCCCACCGTCCGTAGTTAAGGTAAGAGTGGTAGTAAAAATCTTACTATCAGTATTCTTCTTGGAGAAGATATTTGTTACCTTCACCGTGACGTCACCCGATTTGGTGTAGTCACATCTTAGATGTGGAGAAAATCCCTACTTTTGAGGTTAACGATGATGGGTAAACCTATAGGTAACTGGTATTCACCATGAAGGTCAGTTAACTGAAGTTTAACCCCAAAACAGTGCCGAGTTCATATAAATTAACAAAATGAATTGACAAGAAAAATGGAGCAAATAACCTTATCTAGTGCTTACGAGACAAGCACGTTGTTAGGTATTGACTAACTCGGAAATATTTCGAGTTAAATTACACTAATAATAGATGTAAAGAGTATTTATACTTTTCGCTAAAGGGAGAAAATGTCACCTTAGAGAGTCAATATAAATTAATAAAATGAAGGAGTAAAATAGAGAAAACAAAAGAAAATAAAAGATAAATAAATATATTTACTTTATATAAGGTTTTATGTATAATTATGACATAATATAAGAAAAAAAGGAGATTTAATATAGTGATTGATAAGTATTTAATATCTAATTGTTTGTTAATAATTGATGAATTTAATGAAAAATATAAAAATTGTAGTGAAGAAAAATTAAGAGATATTTCAGATCTAAAGATTAGTGAAGCAGATTTAGTTGTAAGTGTAGGATATCCGTTTAGACAAATGGCGACATTTAATATGCAAGGAAAATCACAAGATATTGTAATTGAATCAAAAGATTTTGTTATTGAAGTAAAGTATCTAAGGAACTTTAATAGTAAAAGTAATAATGTAGGTGAATTTAGATCTAATAAATTAAAATGGGAAGAAGCATTCCAGAAAGATTTTAATTGGTTAACTAATGAGATAAAAAATTATAAAAAAGGGAAAAGGGCTTTTATATTGGGATGGTTTAATGTAGAAAATAGAAATTTTGCTGATATAATGCAACTTGGTGCTGGAACAGGAAAAAATCCTTTAATTAATAAGGAGAGAATGAAGTTGTTTCCGTTTCTAAATTATGATCCAAAAACTGAAAAAACGAATGATATTAAATATAGGTATGGAGCTGCATATAAAGAGTTAACTATTAGCCTACCTGGGATTGATGAACATGTCAGTTGTATGTTTGTAGGAAAAGAAACTGATAAATTTCATTTTGTTATATATTGGTAAAGTGTACAAGGATGGTTATTTATTGGCCATCCTTTTTGTTATATTCAATTAAATCTTCTACATTACAATTAAATAACTCGCAGAAAATATCTAAATGTTCTTTAACTATATGTTTATTACTATCATTACAATATGCGGAGATAGTTGGTTGTCTTATTCCAGTTTTTTCTGATAGTTCTTTTTGAGTCATACGAAATTCTGCAAGTTTTATATGTAATTTCATTTTGATCATAATTATCACCTCGCTTAAATTATATACTAAAAACGTAAAAAAGAAAACTAAAAAATAAAAATATTATACGAATATAGTTGACAATATACGAAAAACGTATATAATTAAATTATAAGGTAAATAAAAACAAAAAGATAATAAAATGAAAAAAGAAAAGGGGATAGGAATATGTGTAATTTAATTAATTTTGTAGAAGAAAAAATGGCAAGAGCAACATTGGAGGAAAGACACGATATGTTTGAGTTGGATGTTATATGCTATATAAATGAATTAATAGAAAGTCCATCTGATCTAATTATAGTAAAAGATAACATAACTAGAAGTGAAGAAGAAGAGATTGCGGAAGAAAATATTTTATTTATAGATGCGGAAAGAGAAGATTATGAAGAATTGCTATGGGGCATGTTTCTTAATAACAATAAAACAATATTTAATGCTAGTTTTGCTAATAATTACAATAACAGCTGGATGAGTATTATTTATAGTTTCACTGGAGAAAATTTAAGAGTAGAAAAAGTAAGTTAAAGATGAGTGTAAGTGGAGAGCAGCAAGTAGTTATATTTTTATTAAAAGCTGATTATATAAGGTGTTACAATTAGTCAGCTTTTTTAAATTTAGTTTTATATTGGAAAAATGAACTTAAAAAGTGAAAAATTTTCTTGTAAAATAGTTACAGAAGTTAATTAACTAGATTATAATTAAATACCTTAAATTTTTTTAGTTTATGATTTTGATATTTTATATTTGTATAATTATATCTAAATTAGGAATTAAAAAGTTTTACAAAAATGCTTTGTAAAATTAAAAGTTGTGGATAGGATATAAATAGAGAAAGGGAGAGATCTAATTTATGAGAAAAGAAGAAATTATAAAAATTACAAATGAGGAATTAGTAAATAAGCTAGGGGCGGAACAATTAGAATGGTTTAGGAAAGTAATTTATAGATATAGAAAAAGAGATTTATTATTTTTTAATGTTGAGTTCCATTTGCTTTCAGAACTTGAAAATGTAAGTGCTAATACTGCTGGAAGATATATATTTGAAGATTTAACAGAAAAAACTGAAGAAATACATAAAATTTATATATTGGACAAGCAGTTAGATGACTATAAAAATAATTATTTTGCAAAAAACTATTGGACTAAGTTTTTAAAAAATGAAGTTATAGATACAATTAGACACGAGATTTTACATGCGTATGTTAAGGAAAAATTTAGATATTTGTGTAAAATAAATAATTATGAGGCTGATGCAAGTATTATATTTTTAATGTATTTACAATTTTTTAGAGTTAAAAGTGGACATGATTGTGCGTATTCATACAAATACTCTGAAGTATATAAGAAAGTTAAAGAATGTAAAGATTATGAGGATTTCTATTTATTAGTTATTGATACCATAAGGAGTTTAAATGATATTCAAAGAAAGTTAAAAGATAAATATGAAGATAAATCTATAAAAATAAGCTTTGGAACTAGAAATTCCAGTTTGTATAAATTTATTGGTGCAAAATCAAGGTATATAGTTAAAAAGGAAGAAAAACTTAAGCTGATGGAAGTTGAAGCTATTACATTTAGAATTGGATCTGCAACACCTATATATAAAATTGAAGAATTAATAGATAAAAAATTAAAAAATACAGAAGTAGCTGAAATAAGAGAAATTAAAAAAATATATATGAAGAAAGTTGGAGAAAAAATTTATAGTAAAGAGATTGTATTAGACGAAGCTTCTTAGAAAAATAAAGAAATTATAAAGGGTTTAAATGTAATAAACTTAGCTCCACTAACGGTTTCGCTAAGTTTTCTAACATGGAAGTGTAATAACTTCAATTAAATTCAAAAGAAAGGACGTGTTAAGATGACAGAAATAAAAATATTCAGCAAGAGAGTGGCTACTTTATTAATTGGAAAAGGTCACAAATTAATTAGAACAGAAGATAATAGAAAGGATAAGAAATTTTTAGTGTTCATCTTTGAGGATTCAGGGGAACTACGTAAAGACTTAACTGATATAAGCAATAAATAAATTTAACTGATATTCAAAGGTTATTCAAAAGGAGGAATTTATGATGAAGAAACAAAAATTATACAACGTTACATATTTAAAGAATAAAACAAAGGTGGAAACAATTAAATTAACAGAAAGCTTTATGTGGGAATTGTTAGAGTGTTATGAAGGTAAAGAGTTAGATAAAAAGAATCAAGATATAATAATCAAGTACATATTACCAGATAAAAATAAAGAGGAAGAAGTTTCTTCTAAAGCATTAGATGAGTTAATGGAAGGTATAGAGATAAAAGGAAAGAGATATATACCATTTTTAACGAGTCCTAGTATGATGAAGAAGTCTAGCAATAGAAGAAAATGTGAATACCTATTTATAAGAGAGGACTACGATAAGTTCAAAGAAGTATATAGAGATATAATAAGTCTTGGAAGGGTTAAGAGATTACAAGAAAAAGATAAAATATGTATAAATAAAGATGTAATTTCAAGAGAAAGCTTAACTCTAAGTGGTAGTTACAGAATAAACTACAATCCATATTTACTAATTCTACCTAGCCAATCTTACGAACACATTTCTAACTACATAACTATAGATAAAGAGACAGGTGAATTAAAAGAACAACTAAATGAAAAGAAAAGTTTTGAAGCATTTGATGGTTGTGGTCTTATGAGTCCTAAAATGGCTAAGAAAATTCAAGAAGATATTAAATCAGAACATAATATAGATTTTGCTATTATAAGAAATTTCCCATTAGCAGTTAAAGGGTTAGTTGTAAAGTGTGATTTTATAAAATTCTTTGAAGATAACTACAAAGAAGATAAAAAATACACAGAATACTTTAAGAAAGAGAATGGGAAGTTCTATGCAAAAGATATTTACGATTGTTGGATTGATTTATCTAAAGTAGATCTAATTACAACAACCAATATGGCTAAATGGGCTAAAATTTGGGACGCTAGTAAAGATAATCTTTCAGATGATAGAAATATAAATGATGCAGTTAAAGAGGTTATAGAAGGTGAATATGAGAAATATAAAGGTATTCTAAACAATTTATATGTAACTAAAGTAAATAAAGAAAGTTTAAAAGAATACATTAAAATTAGCTATCAAATTTTAAACAACTTAGCATTAACAACTCAAGAATTAAGAGAAATTCAAAACAATAGCATAAAGTATTTAAAGAAAATTATAAGCCTAGATGTAAATTATATAAAACTATGGTTGGGGGATATAGCTTCAGATATTAAGCAAGATGAAGATGGTAATATCATAAATGAAGTTACAGCTTCTACAAAGGCTCATAGAATGTTACAAGTAAATAGCAATTTTGTAAAGTCTAAGACTATTAGAAGTTTAATAAAGAGAAATATATTAAAGAGTTGCCATGAGGTAATAACTAAGCCTTATGTGAAAGGTAACTTTAAATATGCAATAGATGATCCAATTTGCTTTTTAAGATGGATAGTTACAAGAGACTTAGAAAGCAGTAGAGAATTAAAAGAAGGTGAATTTTATGTGCCAAAAGAAAGTGGAAATGTTGTTATGACTAGAAATCCACTAGCAATAGCAGGTGAGGTACATAGAATAAAATTGGTTGAAAATGAAGTGCTTGATAAGTATTTTGGCGATTTAACTAATGAAATAATAATGTTTAATACAGTAGATAACATGTCATTTATTTCCAGTGGTAGTGACAAAGATGGAGATGCCCATGCAATTTGGTATGATGAAGCAATTTATAATGCAGTAATTGAGCCAGATTTACATTTCAACTTTGTAAATGATGGAGATACTTATGAATGTCTATGGATACCAGAAGAAGAATATACATGTGTACTTAAAGCTAGTGGAAATTTAATAGGAGCAGTATCAAATATAACTACAAAGTTAAGTAATAAAGCACAAGAACAAGGCTACATATTCAATGGCGAACATTATACTGTAAAAGAGATAAAGAACAAGTATATGGAAGTGAATCCTAAATACAAAGAAGAAATAACAAAATTAGAGCAACAGAAGAAGAAATGGGAAGATGAAGTAAAGAGATTGAAACAAGGCAACTATGAAGAAGATGAAGATTACACTACATTAAAAAGATATGAATCAAACAAAGAACTATATACAAATCAACTAAAAAATAAACATCTTGAAATAAGAACTAAAGCATTAGGTACTCTCATAAAGATGGGTGCTATAGAACTATCAGAATTACCAGCAGAAAAACAAAGAGATTATATAAAGCAAGGGTTTAAAAAGTATGAAAGAGATATGTTGGAGGCTCTAATGTGGTCACAAGTGGCTATAGATGCTAGCAAAACCTGCGTAGTTCCTACCCAAGAAGATATGTACAGAATAATAAAATATAAAAAAGAAAATTATCCACGCTTTATGTATCATGCAAAGTTCAAGAAAGATAATGAAGAAATAGATTGGGATAGATGTTCCCTTACTAATAGTGCCTTAGATATTACATCAAATGAAATTTACCATAATCTAATAAAAGGTTTAGCAGAATTAATAAAAGAAGGTAATGACAGTCTAACAGTTTTCAAAGAAGTTATGGGTGTTGAAGAATGTGAGGAAGCAGTTATAGAGGTAGATAAGATTTATAAAAGACATTTAGAATATGTAAAAGCTTCAAAAAGTGACAATGAAGAAGAAGCAGCTAAGATAACTTTAGAAATATTAGAGGCTGTAGAAGAGTTGGATTTTACACCTAGTCAAATTTGTTATGCCTTTTTAAATGCTAATCAAAGAATGACTAAAAAAGGAATTAAGAGAGGGGTTACTACAGAGTTTATAGTTAAGTATTTCTATTATCATTTAGCTAAAACATTTGAAGGTGTTAAAACCGATGAGTATGTATTAGATGAAAATGGTGAGTTTGATTGGTTATTTAAAAATTACAAGAATATAAGTGCTAATTTAGCTAAAGATAATCTACTTCAAATGCAAAAAGAAGATAATATTAAAAAAATTCCTACATTAGAGTTCAATGTTGGTGCTTTAACAGGTTATGAAGGTTCAATAAAAGTAGGAGATGAAATATTAATAAAGCAAGAGCAAGAAGGTAAATATACCAATTACAATGTTTATGTTGATGGCAATAAAAAGGTTGGATTTATATTTGCTAGAGGCTTAGATATAGCAGATGGACAAGTATTAAAAGTATACGATTGGAAGTATATAACAAATAATAAATACATTAAGATGAAGGTAGCATAGCAGGGCTAAACGCCCTTAAGCTATGCTTTCTAATATGAGTCAGTAGGCTTAGAGAATAGGTATAGAAAGAATAGGAGAGATCTAAATGAATAATTCAAATAAAAAATATTATGTAGTAAAAGATATTAATTTTGCAAGAGTTTTAAAGTGGATTTGTGGTCAAGACTATATGGTTTTTGATAGTAAATTTTTTGAAGGTGAAAAAGTGTATAGTTTTGAGAATACTGAAAAACTTCAAGAAGCTTTAAGAATTGCAAATGAGATTAAAAATAAAGCAAGATAATAAAGGAGATAATGACAAATATGACAAGAGAAAAATTAAGATTAACAGATGCAATGATTAAATTTGAAAAAGAGTTTGAGAAAGGTGTGCTAAATATACTAAATGCACCTCCTGCATGTGGTAAGACTACATATATATTCAACGAATTTTTAAACAACACCACAAAATATATAAAAGGTGTAGAAGAAAATAAAATGTATAATTACTGCAATAGATTAGGTAAAATACTTTATCTTTGTGATACAAGTATGTTAAAGGATTCAGTAGCTAATGAAAATAGAGACATTGCAAAAGTATTTGGAAAAGGATCTATAGTAGAAGCTAAAGATTTTAATAGCCTAAAGAAACTAGCTAGTGAAGATAATGGAACAATAAAAATAATGACCTATGCAAGTTTTGGATGGTTTATTAAAAACACCAAAGAATCTATTTTAAATAATTTTAACATTATAATAGCCGATGAAATACACAACTTATTTAAGTATTGTAAAAAGCATAACACAGAAATGAATGCAGAAGGAAAGAAAGTACTTAAAGAAGGTGTATATTCTTCAGCAATAAAAAATTTAGAAGAGATATGCAATAAAACACTTTTCATAGGTATGACAGGAACAATGAACTCAATTTACGAATTTCAATCACAATTTGGGTATTTTGTTAAGCTAAAACCTATTTTTAGAGATAATGAAAGAAGTAAATTATTTACATATAACTATGAACCTGCTTATGTAAATTGCATGTTTTCTAGAATTAAATCTTTTGATTGGACTAGCGTTATCAAAGAAAAAGGTTATAAAATTTTTGTATACACTAAAACAATAGATCAAAGTGAAAAATATAAGAAGTATTTTGAGGCAGTTGGATTAAAAGCAGAATGGATATGCAGTACGAACAGAGCAGATGGAATGGAAGAGTATGTTGATGAAGAAACTGGAGAAGTTAAAATTGCAAAAGTCCCTACTATGCGAGGTTATAAAAAACAAATAAGAGATAAACTTGTAGAAGAAGGGATAGTACCAGATGATTTAGAAGTTTTAATTGTAAATGGTGCTTATGAAACAGGGTGGAATCTAAAAGACAAAAGATTTCAAATTGCATTTATAGATACAACAGACCTTGAGGAGCAAGAACAAGCAAGATACAGATTAAGACATGATATAATTGCTTTATATTGCTTATACAGACAATACAACGAAGAAGGAATAGCATTGGAAAGAGGTCAATTTGGTGAAATTATTCCTTGGGAGATTTATCTAGGGGGTTCTATTTATGGATATGTAAGAGTGCATGATTATGAAATGCGTGACATTGATGAGAAATACTTAGGAATTAAATTAACTACAGAAATAAAAGAAGAACTTAAATTCATATATGGTGTTAGAAGCCTAAAAGATAGGAAAGTTACTTGGACTACATTAAAGAGAGACTTACAAGCTAAGGGTTATATTGTTAAGAAAAGTTCAAGAGAAACTTACATATTTAAACAAGGTCAAGAAATTAAAAAAGACAGTAAAAGGATGAGTGCGAAGATGAATAAAATTGACAAAGTTTGCAAATGGCTAACTAATGAATGGGATAGAGTAAGAATTCCGATAAATGAGGTAAGAGACAATTTAGACTATGGTAGAAAGTCTTGGAAAAAGATAATAGAGTCTGAGGAGTTTATTAACTTCATGAAGGAAAATAGAATTAAGATTAAGTCAATTCCTAAGATGGGTAAAACTTTATATTTTACAGTATACTAAGGGTGCTTTTAAAACTCGGAAACTGTTGATATCACTGGGTTTGAAGGTGATTTTTAGCTTTGAAAATGTCCCGTTTATGTAGTTTTTTCTGCTTTCTTATTAAAGTGATAAGAGAACAGGATTTTCTACAAAAAAGGTACATTTGCACACAACAAAATGCCTCTCAGCCTAGTAAAATCAAGGCTTAACAGACTTTTGAAGGTGTTTTTAAATTATATAATTTAATTATAACATAACTAGAGATGAAATACAAGAGGTTGGAGTAAAAATCTAACTTCTTTTTTTATTGTAGTACATATTGTGAAGGATAAAATCCGAGCAAAGGTTAGGGCGGTGACCGGTGACAAGAATTTATGAAATGAGGACGTAAGGACGAATGAAGTAAAGGCTTGGCAAACCTAGGGTGCGTTTAGAGTTGTTTCCTTCACAAAAAAGGAGTGAGAATGATGAGTAAGGATGATTATAATTGCAAATATTGTAATGTTAAAGTTGTTTTATTAAATAGTGGTGTTATATGCTGTCCTGAATGTGGGCTCTTATATAAGATTATTTTTGATGCTAATAAAGGGATTAATAGAGTTATTGCATTAGAAGGTGAAGAGATAAAAAGGTAGTCCAACTAAAATGTTGTCCTACCTTCTCTACCATGGAAGTGTACAAGCTTCTAAATAAATTAAGAAAGGTGATGTGTTAAGAATGGAAATTAATGTAGAAAGATTAAGGGAGCTAGTGAAGGAAATGGATGAAATATTAAGTGGGGCTAAACAAGAATTAAATGATAAATATAGAGAGTTTGTAAAGCAATATGTAACTGAAAATGGCTCTGTTTTAGATGAAATTAAACAAAAGGATCTTTGGAAGAAGTTGAGTAAAGTGACTGGCACTAATATATCTTTAGGAAAGCAGCTTAAAGAAATGGCAGTTGGATATGCTTATCTACCATCAGGTAAGAGTTGGAAAGATATGAAAATTGATTTAGAACAATTTAATTTACCTTTTTAGGAGGAATTTACATAATTGTGTAGAAATGTGTATCTAAGGAGGTGGTTTTGTGATTAGAAGCATATTATTTACTGGAGACAAGTTTTTAAATGTTGACTTTAAAAATATAACGGCAGATCAATTAGAAATTAATGGGTTTGTAAAAGGTGTTGGTGAAGTTGTTCTTAATAAATTAGAATTTGATGCTAATAAACATATAAACAATTGTAAAAAAGTATGTGAAGTATGTAATTCTGATTTAGCTGTTGTATATAAAAATGAATTTGATGATAAGATTACTATAGAGTTTTATCATAAAAAATTAGCATAAGATGTTTAATTAAGAGCAGTAGAAATACTGTTCTTTTTTGCATTTAGACAGGTAGTTTCGCTAAAAACGCTACACTACCTTTTCTGCTATGAGATGTGATGCTTGAATGGTGTTCTAATTAGAATAGAATTGAGGCATTATTCCTCTATTGCAGCAGTGTTCTAAAAGTAGAAGTAACTATGTTACACAAAGAAAGTGTTGCAGGTCGTTGCATAACTCGAAGTTGTATAGTTTGTAAATTTTTAAACATTATTAACTAGTTGCAAGTCTAGGGCATTCCTTGCCGATTCCTCCAGAATTAAAAAAACTTGCTGAGATTAAAGGTACAAAGTATCTGCTCGTAAGAGTTTAATCTTTAAGCGTTACCGATAACAACGCAATATAAAAAGGCGGACTTCTAATTTTACTATGCTGGTTAGAGTTTAATATAACTCTTGCTAGTTTATTCAAAAGGGGGCTATTTTTAGCCTCCTACTCCTAAAAAAGGTAGATTCTAATACGTAGCTAATTCTTGTCACATTTAACACTCCTTTCTATTCCTTTAATTTTTATAGCTACGTGTTAGAATGTGTCTTTTAAGGCACACTCCTGTTAAAGTAGAAGGAAGGATTTAATAAAATTATCATTATTATAGCATCGTCAAAAATGGCGGTGCTTTTTCTTAATGCAGCTATTAGAGGTCATAAGCCCTCATGGGAAATGCAGAATGGGAATAAAAAAATAAAGGAGAAGTGACTAGAATGGAAAATATTTATAAAGTTGTTGGATTTATAACGATTTGGGGTGGTGCAGGTGTATTGATAGGAACATTTGCAGGTGCATTAGAGCAAGCGTTAAAAGAAAGAAAAAAAGCTAAATTAGCTAAGAAAATAGGAATTAAAAGATAGAAGGGAATTGATGAAGATGAATAATAATTTAGAAAAAGTATGTAGATTTTTAATAGAAAATACAGTATCAGATAAAGATTTAGTGGTAGGATTTGACGAGAATTTAGTAATGTATAAGGATTTTTAATGGGATCTTAATAGCGAATATACAGAAGTAGAAGTAAAAGATTATGATGGAGAATATGAAGAGTTAGTAATAGAAGATTGTGACAAGTATAAATTAATAATCAATTGTTATGGGAGTTTAGAGGTTGAAACTCCAGATGAAAAAACAGAATTAGAAGAACTAAGAAGAGAAAACTCTGAACTTTTATATAAAATAGAGATGTTAGAGAAGGCCAATAAGGATTTAGCTAATATAATAAAAAATAAAAGTGAAAAAAGTGAAACAGAAATAACGGATATAGATGAAAAAGATGATGTTATAAAAAAATATATAGATACTGATGAGTTTAAAGCACTATTGGAGAATTTAAAATTTATAGAAGAAAATGTAGATTTATTTAATGGAATTTATTGATATAGATAATAGAATTTTAGTTGAAGTAGGATATAGTAGTAAAATAATATAATTAATATGAATTTATGAATAGTAGGAGGTGATAAAATGTTGACTAATCAGCAGATAGAATGTATTGAAAATTTAGTTATTGGAACTATGACAAATAAGGAAATAGCTAAGAAAATCGGATGTACTGAGAGGGTAATTTATAAGTGGAAATTGAATGAGGAGTTTAAGGCGGAATGGAAGAAGCGTTCACTTGCCTTTGAAACTGGCATTATACAAGAGGCTCATAATTTATTAACATCTAAATTAGGTGTAGCAATTAATAATATCATAGAGATAGCAAATGATAAGAATGAAAGTGCTAAAACTAGATTAGATGCTAATGAGTATCTTATCAATAGAATATTAGGAAATACAACAACCAAGATAGAACAGACTATAGAAGATAAGAAGGAAGATGACAACATTGATATTGATGATTTAATTAATGATGTAGTAAAAGAAGATAATGTTATTGAGTTGGATCAAATGCTACAATAATATTGTCTATAAAAACAATTGGTTTAATAAACAGTTATTTCGTAAATAAATAAGGCTTATAAGTAGATTAGATGGTTTATTTATAGGTCTAAATTTGTCTATGAAATAAAATATAGTTTTTATAGACATATATTAAATCTTAGTTTATAATGATATTAAGAGATAGGGGTAGGTTCTAAAATTTGAATTGCTGGATTGGTGGCGATAACCTACATAAAACTTTCTAATATTTTTATAACTGAGAGGTATTAATAATGATATTTGGATACATGAGAATTTCAACACAAAAAGCTTCACAAACAACAGACAGACAAAAAGATACTTTAAAAAAATATTCAATAGACAATAATTTTGAATTTGATGAAATAATTGAAGAAAGAATTTCAGGGACAATAAAAGCTGATAATAGACCAGAATATTCTAAGTTAAAAGAAAAGCTTAGAAAAGGCGATATTTTAGTAATTACTGATTTAGATAGATTAGGAAGAAATGCAGATGATGTAATAATGGAGTTAAAGCAACTTAAATTACAAGGTGTTAAAGTAGTTGCATTAGATATGCCTTATATGTCAGATTGGAATAAGGCTAATGATAATAGTATTTATGATATGGTTATAGATATTGTAATTACTATCAAGGCTCATATGGCACAACAAGAAAGAGAAAAAACAGTTGCTAGAATTAATCAAGGTATAGAAGCTATGCCGGTTATAGAAGGGAAAAAGGTATCTAGTAAAACTGGAAAAGCTATTGGAAGACCTACAGCAGAAGTACCAGAAGAATTTATTAAAGAATATAAGAAATTTAAAAGTGGTGAATATGGTAAAATGTCGGCTACTAATTTTGCTAAGATGCTAGGTATAGGAAGAAGTACATTTTATAAATATGTAAATCAATTAGAGGACTAAGAATTAGTGTGTAAATTTGGAATATTAAAATATATAATGTATACTATAATAAAAATATTAACATTATAATAAGGAGCAAATATGACTGAATGTAATAAAAAATTTAAAGATAGATGGTTTAGTGATAGATATTCTTATGATCATATTTATCACTTTACAAGTGTTGATAGTTTAATGAAAATTCTTCTTACTAATACATTTAGATTAAGTAATGTATCAACAATGAATGATATAAATGAATCTATACCAAATTATAAACGAACATTTGTTGATGGGGAAAGATTAGATAATATAGAAGAAATAGAAAATAAAATGAGAAATGGGACTTTTCTAGGATGTTTTAATGTATTGGAGAAAGATGAAAATATACGAAATAAAGTATCTATGTGGGGGCATTATGCTAATGGAGGAAGAGGAGTTTGTTTAAAGATAAATAAAAAGAAATTAGATGAATTGTTATTTAATGAAGGATATGATATTAAAAATGATGCAATAAAATCCCAAATACATATATCTAAATTAAAAATAAAGTATATAAATCAAGAAGAAATCAATAAAATGAAAAAATACTATTTGAGTAGAGGAAATGATGCAATAACAGTTTATTATTCTACATTAGAATGGTTATTTGGATGTAAATCAGATGATTGGAGTCCTGAAAATGAATTTAGATATTTAGTTTTTGATTGGGATGCTAATGGAAAGAGTTTTTTTACTATTAAGGATTTTAATCAATGTATTGACAGCATATATATTGGAGATAATCAAGATAAAGGAAGTATTGAATTATTAATGGCAATTAAAAATAAATTAGCTAAAGATATAGTTTTTTATATTAGGAATGACAATTTAGAAGAATTTCCTTTAGAGGATTAGTAAATATTTTATTTAGAGAACTAGTGTTATCTAGTTCTTTTTTTATGCACAAAAATAGGAGGTGATAAAAATAATTTACTATGACAACAAAGAATTTAATGATTTACAATTCAAAGTTTATCTTTTAAATAAGTATTTGACTAAGCATTATAATAGTGATATTGCAATAAAGACACTTAAAGTACACAGTAAGGATTTAGATGTACTAGCTAAAGCATTAGGAGAAAAAGATATATCATTTTTCTGTTTATATTTCCTGCAAGACATATTTGTTGTTAAAGATACTAATGAAGCTAGAGAATTAAGTAAAGGCCATTATGAAATGTGGGAGTTAGCTAATAAGGTATTTATAAATGATGAGTTAGATAAAGTTAATATTATATGTCCACGTGGATATGCAAAAACAACTATATTTGATTTAGCTGTTTCTGTGTGGCTTGTAGCATATAAGAAATCTAAGTTTACTTTAATAGGAGCTAAAAGAGATGATGATGCTAGTCAATTTGTAGATACAATAAAGAAAGTATTTACTGAGAATAAGATTATTATAGATAACTTTGGTAAATTGATTCAGAAAAAAGGATATACAGTAAATTCTAATGAGATTGAGTTTACAAATGGAATGTATATAAGAGCAGTAGGTTCAGGGACTTCTGTAAGAGGTGCAAACTTTAAAGGAGTTAGACCAACTGTGGTTATAGCAGATGACTTTCAGGACGAGAAGAATATTTTAACTGATGATGCTAGAGAGAAAGTTTATAATAAATGGACTAAAGAAATAGAACAAGTTGGAGATAAGGCAGTTTACAGAAATGGAAAGAAAATAAAATCTGCGACTAAAATTATTTCCATTGGAACAACTTTACATATTAATTGTTTAATTAGCAGGCTTAGTAGAAACAATGATTATTATACATTACTAAAAAGAGCAATTATATTAGAAGCAAATCAAACTGTTGAAGATATTTTTTATAGTGATTTATGGCTAGAGTGTAAGAGACTTTATTTTAATGATAAAGATGAAAATCCTAAGCAAACAGCTAAAAACTTCTATGAAAAGAATAAGGAAGAAATGAAGTTTAAGGTTCTTTGGGAAGAGAAGTGGAACTGTTTTGATGATTTAGCTATTCCTTATTGGGAAAATAGGCAGGCTTTTATGAGTGAGCTAATGAATGATACAACATCTATAGGTGAAAAGTGGTTTAAATCAATAGTTACTCAAACTAAAGAAGAAATTGAAAATCATAAATTTATTAAAACTATGTTATGTATAGATCCAGCTTCAACAACTAATAAGAAATCTGACTTTACTGCAATGGTAGTAGGAAGTTCGGCATCTAATGGATTTAAATATATGAGAGAACTTGTATTAGATAAATTTGAATTTAACCAATACTGTAAAGAAGTAGTTAAAATATTAGAGACTTATGATGATATAACGCACATTTACATAGAAAAGAATACTTTCCAAGGAACAGATGTAATTAAAATAAAAGAATTAATTGCAGAGAGTCCCAAACTTAGAAATAAGCGTTATGAGTGGATTAATGAAATGCAACGTAAAAATAAGGATGAAAAAATAAGTACTATAATTGACCCAGTAAATAATGGACAAGTAATATTTGTAGACAATAATAAGGACTTTAGAGAGCAGATACTAGAGTTCCAAGGGCAAAAATATACTGTGCATGATGATGCTATAGATATTACTGCTGAGTGTGTAAATAGACTTGATAAAATAAAGAAAAGTTATGGAACTTTAACAATAGGTTCTATAACAGATTTATATACATAAGAAAGGAGAGAAAATAATGAATGAAAATAGTTTAATTGGCTTAGTTAGATTATGCTACAATGTGTATTCTAAGAAGTTACAGTATTACGATAAAATAAACGCCTATTACTATGGAAATACAGATAGTTTAGCTAATTTTAAACCAATGGTTGGTAGAAGTAATTTAAAGCCAAGGACAAACTTTGTGCAGAAATTGGTAGATGAAGAGGCTAGTTATTCTTTTGGGAATAAGATTACATATACATCTAAAGATAATAACAGAGATGTAATTAACGATATTGATTATGTACTATCAGGATATAAAGCCGATTACGATATTAATTTAGGTATAGAGTTAATTAAATATGGTGTATGCTATGAAATAAACTATAGAAAAAATGGAAAGTTTAAATCTAAAATAGTAACACCTCTGAATGGTTTTATGTTCTTGGATGAAGATGATGATCCAGTTTGTTTCTTACATATATACAAGAAAAAATTCGATACTAAAGAATACATAGATGTGTATACTAATAGCAACATATATCATTTTGATTCTGGTTTTAAAGAGATATCGAAGCCTACACTACATTTCTTTGGAATAGTTCCTGTTGGAATTGGTATGATTGGCGGTAATTCTTATAATGATGGTAGAGGATATATAGAAGGAGATAAAACAATCTATAGAACTATAAAAACTCTTCAAGATGCCTTTGAAACTAATTTAGGTGATTCTGCAAGTGAAGTTTCTGATATAAGAAATGCTATTTTAAAAGTATTTAATATTGCTTTAGAGGATGAGTTGGATGAAAAAGGTAATCCTACAGGGAAGAAAAAAGAGCCTATCCTAAGGAATAATATAATAATGTATCTAAATGGAGAGGGAGAAAGTAAACCTGATGCAGAGTGGTTAATTAAGAATATAAATGATTCATTTATAAGAAATACCCGAAATGATATTAAGGATTTAATGTATGTATTAACATCGCACATAGACTCCAATGAAAAGCTTCAAAGTAATTTATCTGGTGTTGCATTAAGAAGTAGATTACAGAGTTTAGAAAGTAAATGTAGCAATAATGCAAAAGCATTTGAAAATATTTTAAGAATAAGATTACAATGTATGTTCAATTACTTAGCTATGACACAAGGTAAGAAATATGATGTTAATTTAATTGAGATTAAGTTTACACCAAATGTTCCAATTGACGAAGACCGAATCGCTGATAGAATAGCTAAAATACCTCATGATGTGGTATCTAATGAAACTAAGAGAAGTTGGTTAGCGTCAGTAAGCAACCCAGTTTCAGAACAGTTAAAAATAGATGAAGAAAATAAAAAATCTATGGAAGGTTTTGTTGATTTAGATAAAGAAGAAGGTGTAATAGATGAAGCTGAATAAGTATCAGGTTGAATTTATTGATAATACTATAAAAATAAATGAAATACTTTTTAACTTATCAGACAAAGAGATTAAAAAGCTATTTGCTTTACATAAAGAACAAAGGGACAAGTTATTGCAAAGTATAGCCAGTATTATATTGGAATATAAAGTTACTAATGAATTTATGAATTTGTCTAATGAAGAGAAGAAGATATTAAATGAAAAGTTAGGTAATGAAATAAATGAGAGTTTTAAAGAACAAAATAAGATAGAAAAGCAAGAAATGGATAGTTTATTGAAGAAAATAGCTGAAGATAAGTTTTATATGAATTGTTTTAATCTTGCATTAGGAATTGATTTCACTCTTAAAAAGATTGATTCAAAGGCACTAGATAGGATTATTAAAGATACTGTAGAGGGTAAGAATTATTCTGATAGATTGTGGAGAAATAAAAATGATTTATCTAAGTTACTAAGAAAGGAAATTAAAGAGTTTCTGGAAGGAAAAACTTCTATAAATGAAATTTCTAAAATAGTAAAAGATAGATTTAATCAAAATTCCTTTAATAGTAAGAGGTTAATAAACAATGAGACAGCAAGAGTTCAAAGTGAAGTTAATGAACAATGGGCTAAGGATTATGATATTGGATATCAGTTATTTATGGCTACCCTTGACCAAAAAACAAGTGAAATTTGTAGGCGGTTAGATGGAAATGTTTATTCTATTGATGATAAAAATAAGCCTATTCCACCTACGGGGACACATGTTTGTTGTAGAAGTTGTTTAATTTCAATACCATCGACGAAGTGGAGACCTAAAAAGCGTATGGATAATGAAACTAAAGACCATATTTCATATAAAAAATATGAAGAATGGAAAAAAGATAATAATATATAGACTTTAGGGGAAGAGGACTCTAAAGGCGAAAGGAGTTTATAAATGAAAAAAATAGAATTATTAAAATTAATTGAAAGCTTAGAGGATGAAGCAGACGTGTTAGATACTCTAAAGGAGCAAGAAGAAATAAAAGGTTTAATTAAGCCTTTTGATGTAGAGAAAATTACATTAGAAGATTTTAAAAAGGTTATAACCGATAATAAAGAAATTAAAGGCTATTACACTAGTGAAAAAGACAGAGCTGTTAGTAAGGGAATTGAAACTTTTAAAAGTAACAACTTACAAAAGCTAATAGATGAAGAACTAAAGAAAAAATCTAATGAAGGATTAAGTGAAGAGGCAATACAGTTAAAAGAATTGCAAGCTAAATTTGAAGCATTAGAAAAGAAAAAAACAATATCTGAATTAAAAGGTAAATATACTAAATTTTTAGCAGAAAAAGGCTTAAATGCTGAGTTGGTTGATTTTGTATTCAATGAAGATGAGGAGATATTTAATTCTAATGTAGAGAGAATTAATAATATTCTTCAAAATTCAATTAACTTAAAAACTAATGAGATATTAAATAATAATGAATATATTCCACCAACTAGTGGAGGAGGATCTATAAATACAGCAGAAGAACAATTGAAAAAAGTATTAGGAATTAAATAACAACCTTAGTAGTGTATAGGAAATGATTAATTGAGCTATTATAGGTTGTTTTATTGTATTTAGAAAACCCCGCGTTAGACGTGGGGTTCCAAAATGCTTATAG
>ERZ841116.190-NODE-190-length-53899-cov-8.687207_pt1 | contig 53899 bp, 43 predicted proteins | sample MGYA00519875_ERZ841116 | MGnify/ENA primary metagenome ERZ841116 (study PRJEB31850, sample SAMEA3708889) | human gut metagenome | biome: human gut; feature: human-associated habitat; material: faeces | place: China | collected 2014 ... | reverse complement strand
GCGGCTGATCCGGTCCGACCGGGCCGCGCGGCAAGGAGATATATTGCCAGACCGGCGGTCCCCCGTGGGCGGGAATCCAGCACTCCATATTTTGTTCACAAATGAATAGAACCCTCAGTTGCTTCACTGAGGCCGTATTCGAAGCAAGAGCTTCTGATATTGGCGATGACCAGCTGGTTTATAGGTGTTAAGGCATCGGTCATCTCTGGAGCGCCACTTTACTCCAAAAGCATCACCTATTTGTTTCCCGTCGGTAAAAGGCAGGTTTTGTTCGCCAAGCGTTCTTATATATAGACAAGTTCGGGTTCGAGCCCGTGCACCGGCAACAAAAATGCGACCAGCCGGAGCCGATCGCCTTCTGTTCTTTGCTGGAGCATCCAGAGGGTGCTTCCGAACTCATTTTCTCGCTGCCATTCATGCTTTCGAAGCATCGTTCGACCTCCGCAGCCTCATGTTTTGAGGATCTGCCGTGTTTATCACTGTTATTAATGAGTGTGTGGAAGTGATCCTCATGCAGATACGTGCGATTCGCCAGAGAACTGAGAAGCATCTTTCTGCAGCCCTCGTTGCCTATCCTCGCACCTCTCAGGTCTTCCGGAAATTCACAAGCAGTCTTAGGGTCAATTTGTTTCTGCTTTCAGAGACTTGTTTGAGAGTTTTTAAAGACAGTTCAAAACAATAAGTGAGACGCCATAAAGCAGAGCAAGATGTGCCGGATAGAAAATGTAGAAGAAATATTTGAGCTTCAGCCCTCGCTTGCCATTATAAAGATTGATAAGCAGCAACGAAACGACCGCGGCAGCAACATCAGGATTAAATACATTAGCTGTAGCAAACTCGAATCCGCCGCCAACTATATGGCATGACGAAAGGAGCACTGCGCACACTGCAGCAAAGAACATCTTGGCCTTGCTGTCGTGGAATAAATAGAATGCAGCCACAAGCAGAATGCCGTACACACCGCCATCCAGTTTAGTGTATTCAGCTGCCAGTGCTGTCAAAACAATCAGAGCAGTTTCTGCGATGTACCTTTTCCATTTTGAAAGACTTTGTATCTTTTCCAGAATAATCAAAAAGACCAAGGAAAGCAGGAGCTCACACATAACATTTTGTTGCCGAAGGTCAAATAGTTGCCCGGTTTGAACGAAATCGTATATGGGCTCCGTAATGATTGCGAAGACAAGCATATTTCGCAGGTACTTCTTTATGTCATGAGTATGCAAAAATCCCTCAACTATCAAAAAGCAAAATAAGGGAAATGCAATTCTGCCAAGAACATGAAGCACATCCGAAGCTTGGCTTAGAATCGCCCACTGTTCGTCTGATATCTGACTGTACGATGCGTGAGTCATGATTCCATTGGTCAGGACGATTCTGCTCACATGATCGAGAACCATCGAAATGGCTGCTATTATCTTTAATGTGCTGCCGCTAATTCCGTATCTATCTGTTTTCATTTTGTTTTCCTTTCTTTGGGTGGGCCGTCAGGGGTTCAGCCTGCTTCGCAGGCGGCCGCTGCGGCGCTTCGCGCCTTGCGCGCTGCGCTGGCAAACGCTCACGCGTTTACTCAGCTCCGCGCCCCGACGGGTTCGAACCCATGCCTAGGCAACAAAAAAGCGGCCGGCATCCGCCAGTCGCTTTTCTATTCTATGGTGGGCCGTCAGGGGTTCGAACCCTGGACCTTGGGATTAAAAGCGAAACCCCGTTTGCTTTAGCTCTTGAGCAGTGATACCGTACACCCACTCTGACCTGCGGTTTCGTTCGACTAGACGGACTGCGCGGCCTGAGCGGGTTTATTCAACACGGGTACTCCGCGCGGTACGCAGCGGGTACACACCGCGATTGTGGGGTATCGATGAAGTCTAAGCGCTACTACACATCGTCCTGCCTGCTGCCATATCGCAACGGTGGCTGGCGCGGACGCCTGAAGTTTAAGAAGCAGGACGGGACGTACGGGCAGGTCAGCAAGGTCATGGCCACCAAATCGAAACGTGCGGCTCAAGCCGAGCTAAGAGAGTGGCGCGAGGAGATGGAAGACCTTGCACAGAAGAAGCTCAAACTCGGCAGCATGGCACATAAGACAGTAAAAGACCTGCTAGACGGCTATATCGACATGCTCAGTGCATCCGGCTCGATTGAGTCCTCGACCGTCTACGACTACCGCGGTGCCGCGCGACTTGTTGAGCGCAGAATCGGCGGCATCGAATTCGACTCGTTAGACGTAACCGCAGCTCAGAACTGGATTAACTGGGCCGTTGAGGAGGGCTACAAGCCATCCACCATCCGCAAAAGCGTGACGCTACTCAAGGCCGCATACCGCGATGCCGTTGGCAGGCTCCGCGTGATCGACTACTCCCCCGTGGACTGCGTGCGCGTGCCTAAAGCCCGCCACCGTGAGCCTAACGCGCTGGACGAGCGCGAGCGAGGACGGCTGCTCACGTTCCTCTCCATCGCGCGAGACTGCCCCGAGAACGTCGGCATCTACCTCGCCCTACTTACGGGCATGCGGCGCGGCGAGCTTCTTGCGCTACGGTGGCGTAACGTTGACTTCGACCAGAAGATGCTGCACGTCAAGGCATCTATCGGCTTTGGGGAAAACGGACATTACGAGAAAGAACCCAAGAACGGTGGCAGTCGCAGAAGCATCCCCATGCCGGATGAAGTCGCGGGGATCCTTACACGCCGCTTGACCGCAGCACGCGCCGAGTGCTTTAAGGCAGGCGTCCCATTCGAGCGATCGATGTTCGTCTTGGGCGGTCCTGACGGCGAGTTCATGGCCCCCGAGCGCCTGTCGCGGCACTGGGCCGTCACGGTTCGGCAGTTAGGGCTGGTGGGCTCAGAGGGCGAGCCTCCCAAGTTCCACGACCTGCGCCACACATTCGCCACCGCAGCGATCCTCGCGGGAACGGACATCAAGTCCGTATCCTCGCTCCTGGGCCACGCCAACGCCGCGATGACGCTGAATATCTACACGGGCGTGAATGCCCAGGCGAAGCGCACGGCAATGGATGCTGTGGCGGCAACGATGACGGCAGCACCGCCCGTGGCTGAAATACTGGAACTGCGGGCAGCTGGGGAATAGGGCTGCACGGGGCCCAGATGCCGATTTTTGGCTCGCAATAACAAGGGCCGTCCATCGGTTCCAGACGTTCGATTCTAGAGCCGTAAATCGGCTCTGATTTGAACAAAAGACCAGCTAGACGCTGTTTTCTTTTAAGACTATTCGGACTATCGGGACAATGAAACGGAGGTGAACCATGCTCGAATTCAGGATAAGCGGCGAAACCGCTGAGGTCTGCTGCCTGGCAGACCAGATAGAGGGAGCCGGCTATGTCGTCAAACGCTCGAAGCTCTATCAAAACAGGGATGAGGAAAGTTGTCGGATCTATCTCGAGCTGGATGAGGTCAAGGTCATGGACTGGATGCTTGCCAACCTTGAAAAAGCATCCCTAGACGACCCCTCATAAGGCCCGCCTTTCGGCGAAGGCGAAAGGCGGGCCCGCGTACGGAAACCTACCGTTTAGAGCGGGACAGGCGAAATCGGGCGAAATGACCGTAAGGGTAGGTTTTTGAAATACGCAAGAGTCGTACGCTGCCGTACAAAACTGCGTTTTGCCCGTCCGCGTACACGCCGAAACCTACGGTTCGGCGCTTGTTAGGGCTCTGCCCTAAAACCCGGCGCCCCGCGGGGCGAAACCCACGTTCTTGAAACCGTGCCACAACAGATGCGGGAACCCTGCCGCCCAAAATGTCACCGCTTGTCACCTCGTGGCACCAAATCGGTCCGCACGATGCCAACAGCCGTCATAGCCTTGTTGTAGCGGTACAAGCCGCACAGTCTTTTGTAGCCCAAATGGGCCAGAAAGGAGCGAACATGCATAAATCTGAAGTAGCCATTTTGGAGCGATTTCGAGCAGGCGAATACGACACTCTTCCACTTCTCATTACGCCCACCACGGCTGAGGCCGCAATCGACATCAGCTCAAAACACCTGCTCAGAATGGCTGATCGGGGTGAGATACGCGCTGTCCAAATCGGTCGTAGATGGAAACTCAATCGCGACGACTTGCTCGCGGTCTGCGGACTACGCGATAAGGGCGCGGCGTAATGGGGCGCTCAATCACTGAAGTCGAGGCCATCGAGGCAGCGTGGAATGTACAACTGCCAACACTGCGGCTGGACATGCCATTGTTGAGCAGCGACGAGTTCAAGCGTCTGCGCAACGAGCGTGGCGATAAGGCATACACCGACATGGGCATCTGGCTGCAACTCTGCTCCCTAGCTACGAGCTACAAGGGTCATGCCCTTCCGCTCGACTACGAACAGCTGGCTCAGTGGCTTTTCAATAACCGCGGAAAATCGACCATTGTCGCAGATCACGTGAACGCACTGCTTGCAGCTGGCTTCGCATTCACCGACACCGATGGATTGTTATGTATGCCGTCTGTCGAGGCCGAGTTTATTCGGTATGGGAAAATGATTGTGGGTGGCACCCGCGGAGGCCGTCCACGCAGAAAAAAGAAGCGGGGATGACGGCCTTGAGTGACGATCCGCCCAAAAAAGAAGCGCCGTCGGAATCGTTACTTCCGACGGCGCCAAACACCACGCAGGATGCAATTAGAATTGAAACCACTATATCACGCGAACGTTTCGCGCAGCTCAGCGGCGCGGAAGCGCCACAAATCTGCGCTGAAGCGAGCAAGGCCGAGCGTGAAGCCAAAAAGATCCTGCAGGAGGACAAAAGTAATCGTTGGCTGTACCTTGTCGCGCGGGGTAAGCTCGAGCTTGGGCTCATGCTCGAAATTTTGCGTTACGAACGCATCGGAACGCGCGGGGGATTCAAGATCTGTGGTCTAAAGAAGTCCAACCAGGGGTTGGCCACGTTCTTCGGCGTCGGAAGTGACAGTATGTCACGCACAAAGACCACATTGCTTCGGCGCGGCCTAATCGACACCGTCGACGGTGTCCTACAGCTACGATACTCCGCGCTCCTCAAAGATGCCAAGGACAAAGGCTGGAGCGGTTAAGTTAAATGCCGCAGCAATTAGAGGGTTCTGCCCAATCCGGACGGAACCCTCTTTCCTAAACAGGAAAGGCGATTACAAGACAGAAAGCTCACGCCAGCATGACGAGATACGGCAAGAGGTCGCGAGCGATTTGCAGGCAGGCACCGAGCAATAGGAATAGCCCGAGTCCCCTGTAGAGCCAAATCCTCTTCCCAAAGTGCCCCGGGCGGATTACCAAGAGCAGGGCGAAGTAGAATCGACCTAAATGCGAAATGGCATGGAGCAAATTCAAGCCTCGCTCCATAGAGCCGGTCTATCTATTCCGCTTCGGGCCTATTTCGTGGCGCCGCAACCGGAGCAACGGTAGCCCGTGAGGACTTGTTTTGTCCCGGTCTGCACCTGGCGTGTTTCTTGATGCGTTACCGCTTCATGGTGGATAGTCTTGTAGTCATCTACGAGCGTGTAAGAGACTGGGGTTCCTGAGAGAGCTTTTGATTCCTGATAGTTGGCTGCTTGATAGTCATCATAAAAGACTGCACCATCTGAGAAAAGATAGTGGCTGCCGCTACGAACCTGCTCGTCCCATGCCTTCTGGTCAACAATAGTGTAGGTCTCAGTGGTGTATACCGGCTCGCTGCGGTACTGCGCCTGCCATGTATGCTCATGGGACGGTTTGCTGGAGGAGCCGGAAGAGGGCTTGGAACCGGATTTTGACGGCGCGGAGCCGGAGCCCGTGGACGGCTTTGCCGTATCGGCCTTCTTTTCCTCGGCCTTCGCGGCGCTGTCGGCGGCGGCGTCTTTCTTCTCCTCTACCTTCTCCTTGTCGGCGGCGGGGGCCTTCGACGCGTTGTCCGTGACCTTGTTCACCACGTCCTTGCCGGCATCCCCCGTGAGCGTGCTGTCGCCCTTGGAGACGGCCTCGTTCACCTTGTCGAGAACCTTGTCGATGTCGTCCTGGGTGACGCTCTCGGCGGGCTTGGTCTCGCCGGTGAACTCGGTGGAGCCGGAGCCCTTCTGGTCGCCCGAGACGGCCTGCTCGCCGCCCCCTGCGGGGGTGGTGATGGAGCCGTCGGGGTTGATGATGGGGATCGCGGTGATCTCCCAGGTGCCCTCGGTGAGGCGCACGCTGTCCTTGCCCTCGATGGCGTCGGAGGCAGATGTGGCATGGTAGAACTCGCTGCCCTTGTCGTCGCCGTCGGTGCAGACGTAGCGGGTGATGAGGGGCGAGGAATCGGCCGTCACGCCCTCGGCCTCGATCTTGACGGTCCAATCAACCGTCGGCTCGGCCTTATCCGAGACCTGCTTCTTGTTGGAGCCGGTGCCGGCCTCGACCTTGGCGGTCTCGGTTTTGGGGGTGAAGGCGCCGGTCGCCCATGCACCGCCGAGCCCGAGTCCCGCAACGACGAGCGCGACCGCGGCGCCGACAACGACCTTTCGCTTCAAGGGCGCTTTGCCGCCGTCGTTTCCGTCGGGAACGAGGTCGAGCTCCTGATTCTGCTCGTCCTGGGGTTTGCCGTTGTTCTCATCCATGATGTTGCCTTTCTCTAATCCCCTCTTTAGATATTAGCCCCTCGTAGCGACATTTTTTCGCGCCCGATATGTTGCACGCACTCGCCCAACGCGATCGCATTAACAACGTTGACAGCATCGGCGCGACGGTTTTTCAACGTATAAAAGGCAGGGTTAGTAAATGACATCATGTCAATTTCTAACACTAGAAAGGATTGACTTCATGTCAATAAAAATTGACTTCAGGTCAATTTCGGTTGACTTCATGTCAATTTAAACCCACCCTCAAAAGGGGGCATTTAATTTTGGATATCCGCAGGTAGACAAGTTGTGAAATTGACTTCATGTCAATTTCCCTTTTATATAAATAATAAGTTAAAGAAATAGGTGTGGGCCATCGAAGCGTCAAAAAGCCCGCCCCCACCACAGCACCATTCAGCTGCTCCTTCAATCCATGCCAAAAGGCTCGCGTTCAACTCCCTTTCGACAGCCTGGGGCTACCCAAGGAGCCCCTACGGCTATCGAAAGCGCGCAGAACGCTCGCATCCACTCGGACCGTCCTCGGCCCCCACGGACGGATGGACGGACGCATCGGCAACGATCTATCCGTCCGACCATCCGGACGTAACGCCCTCTACGGACAGGCCAGAATTATGGAATCCACGTGATTTGAGGGGTACCGTTTTGGGTACTCGCGGGGTACACAAAGAAAAAGGTCAGAGACAACACCGTCTCTGACCTGCGTAAACTATGGTGGGCCGTCAGGGGTTCGAACCCTGGACCTTGGGATTAAAAGTCCCCTGCTCTGCCAGCTGAGCTAACGGCCCGCGGGTGGCATTGTACCACGGTCTGGGACTATTCCCAACTCCATTGGCCGTTCTGGAAAATCACAACTTCACGTCCATCAGGCGTAATGCCCGTAATATCGATGTCGTCCGTGCCAATCATAAAATCGACGTGCGTGCTCGAGACGTTAACGCCATGCTCCAGGAGCTCTTCCTTGGACATGTCATACCCACCCTCGATACATTCGGGGAAACCGACACCTAGCGCGAGATGGCAGCTGGCGTTCTCATCATAGAGCGTGTCATAGAACAAAACGCCACTTTCACGGATCGGCGTGTTCTTGGAGATAAGCGCGACCTCACCCAGATGAGCGGCACCTTCATCGGTGTCAATGATGCTCGCAAGCGTCGCCTTGCCCACGCGGGCATCGTAGTCCGCCACGCGGCCGGCCTCGAACTTAATCCAAAAATCGTCGACCTTGTTACCGTGGTGAATGAGCGGCATGGCCGAGTACACGATACCGTCGGCGCGCATACGATCAGGCGAGGTGAAGACTTCCTCGGTGGGAATGTTGGGGAAGAAGGGGTGTCCATCGGGCGTCTTGCCCTTGCCGCCGGCCCACTCGTGACCCTTCGTCATGCCAATCGTCAGATCGGTTCCATTTTCCGCGGTGTAATGCAGGCGGTCAAAACGATTGTCGTTCAGGAAACGCAGGTTCTTTTCGAACGCCGCGTCATGAAGCTCCCAGTCGCTCTCCGGGTCCTGGCCATCGGCACGAGCGGTGTGCAGAATCGCATTCCATAGCTTATAGATTGCAACCTCATCGGCGTCTCCCGGGAACACCTCGTGCGCCCAAGCCACGACCGGAGCGCCGGCGATGCACCACGGATTGATGTTGTAATCCAGTCCACGGCGGAAAACTTTGCACTGCGTATTCCTCGCCTTGGATGCCGCGGCCGGCTTGGCTGGATCGATGCCCTTGAGGGCTGCAGGATCCGCACCCTCAATAAAGATAAAGCAGGCGCCATCCTGGGCCAGGGAATCCAACTGCAGGCGCTTCCACTCGGGCGTCTGCTCAAAATAGCTTTTATCGACATGCTCGTACGTGAGCCTCGTCACGGCATCATCGGCCCAAATGACCGTCACGTGGCCAGCGCCGGCGGCATAAGCCTCCGCGACCACCACGCGGGCAAAAGGCGCGCACTCGACCGGAGACTGAACGACAACCTCCTGGCCGGGCTTGACGTTTACGCCTTTGCGGACAACCAGGCGCGCATAGTTTTTAATCTTGGGCTCCAGGGCCTTCATGCCCTCCAGAGCTTCTTCGACCGTCAGGGCAGCTCGAATCATGTGCCACTCCATCTATCTATAGGACAATAATAAGGCGCGCCGCAAAAACGACACGCCTTATATCTTAGCGATAAGTGTGAATGCAAACGCTACTTCTTCTTGGAGTCCTTTTTGTCCTCCTCGGCAGCTGCGCGCTCGATAAGAGCGTTGAGCTTGTTCTCGGACATGCCCTCGGCCTGCGCGCGATACATGTTACGCAAGGGACGAATACGAACGAAGTCGTAGATAAAGTCACCCAGGATGATGACATAGGACAAAACGATGCCGACCATCTGAACAGGACTGGACACCGTGCCGCCGGGAGCGAAGTAGAGCGAAGCCCCGATTGCCACGACGAGCACCATGCCGATAGCGAGCACAGCCCACCAAATACGGCGGCGCTTGGTGTAGTCCTCATCCTGCTTGAGAAGGATATTCGACACCGTGTAGATGCGGTCCTCCTTGGCGCGCTGCTTAGCCTTGCGGGCGCGCTTCTCCTCTTTAGAGAGGCCCTCGAGGTTCTCGCCCTTCTCGAGCTCTTTGCGGCGTGCCTTAGACGAAGCCGGCACGACGCGGACAGAGCTCGCTGCCTGACGGGCAGGCTTAGCAGATGCGGCGGACTTGCGCGCAACCCCGGTAACCTCGTGGGATTGCGTGCGCTTGTTCGTGGCGCTACGGGTACTCACTTATGCGTTCTCCTTCATGCTTGTGAACTGGGAGCCCGTGATGATCTGGAAGGCCTCGCGATAGCGCTCGGACGTGCCATCGATGACCTCGGCGGGCAGGTGCGGGGTCTCCCCCGTCATATCCCAGTTGGCCTTGAGCCAATTGCGGACGAATTGTTTGTCGTAGCTGGGCTGGATCTTGCCCTCCTCGTAGCTGGCAGCAGGCCAGAAACGGCTGGAATCGGGCGTGAGGCACTCGTCGATCAGCGTGACCTTGCCATCGATGACACCAAACTCAAACTTAGTGTCGGCAATGATGATGCCACGGGTCGCTGCATACTCGGCGGCAGCCTTGTAGATCTTGAGGGAAAGGTCGCGAATCTGCGTGGCGATGTCCTCGCCCACGATCTCGCAGCAACGCTCGAACGAGATGTTCTCGTCGTGGTCACCGATCTCGGCCTTCGTGGACGGCGTGAACAGCGGCTCGGGGAGCTTGGAGGCCTCGGTTAGACCCTCAGGCAGCTGGATGCCGCAGACGGTGCCGTTCTCGTCATAGGTCTTCTTGCCCGAACCGGTCAGATAGCCGCGGACGATGCACTCGATAGGAATCGTCTGGGCCTTCTTGACCAGCATGGCGCGGCCTGCGAGGTAGTCACGATACTCGGCAAACTCCTCGGGGAAATCCGCCGGGTCGATGGAAACGAGATGGTTGGGGACGATGTCGGCAAATTTATCGAACCAGAATGCCGAGATGCGGTTGAGCACCTCTCCCTTAAACGGAATCTCGTCGGGAAGAATGAAGTCGAACGCAGAAATGCGGTCGGTGGCGACCATCAGCAGGTTTTCACCGGCATCGTAGATATCACGAACCTTGCCACGGGAATCCGGACGACGCTCCATCGTTGTCACGTGAGTCACTCCTTACCTAAATACGACAGAAATGCGGGTTCTTTCCCGCATGTTTTCGCAAACTCGGAGCGGCAGGGACGCAGCCCCTCCTTCACCGAATAGCGAAAAGCTAGTGCTCCATTGTAGTAGATGCCGCGTCTGCCGTGTGCTCGCGGGGCAGATGAATTGTAAAAGTCGTACCCTTTCCAAGCTCCGACTCCACGGATATGTAGCCATGGTGACGCTCGACGATCTGCTTGGTCACGGCGAGGCCAACGCCCAGGCCACCAGCTTCGCGGGCGCGGCTGGCATCGGCGCGCCAAAACCGCCCGAAGATGCGCGACAGATCGTCCTTGGCAATACCGATGCCGGTATCAGAAACGGCAATGCTGACGTGCTTGCGGTCACTGAGCACCGACACCACGACCCAACCGCCCTCGGGGGTGTAGCGCATGGCGTTGCTCATGAGGTTAATAACGCATTGCGTGATCATGTCGGGATCTGCCTCGACAACGTCATCGTGGCCCTGCGTCTCATCCGCAAAGCGCAAACGCAGGTCACGGTCGGCAAACAGGCGCTCCTGGCCATTCACAATCGAACGCACAAACGGCACCATATCCACCGGCTCCAGGTTGAGCGGCGCGGTACTGTTTTCCATGCGCGACAGGTCGAGCATCTGCTGCACCAGACGGGCCAGACGACGCGTCTCGGATGCGACTGTCTCCAGGTGTTCGTCGTCGGTGGGATACACGCCGTCTTGCATGGCCTCGACCGTTGCAAGCATGGCCATGAGCGGCGTGCGCAGCTCGTGAGCGACATCAGAGGTCAGGCGCTTCTCGTGCTTCATATCCTTTTCGAGTGAGGTGGCCATCTCGTCGAAGGTCTCTCCCAGCTGATCGATCTCATCATCGCCGCGCAGGCCCGTACGAGCGGACAGGTCTCCATCGCGGATCTGCTTGGCGGTGCTGGTAATACGATGAATCGGCTTGGTGAGCATGCGCGACATGAGCGCTCCGATAACGACCGAGATGCAGACGGCCACAACCGCGGCAAGGGCCATGGCGTTAAAGGTCTTCTCTCTGAATGCTGAGTCTGCCTTGGTGAGCAGGGCATCGGAGCCAATCGCCCACAATTTGACCTGACCCACGTGCTCGCCGGAGGACGTCACGATCTCAACGTTGGCAACACTATTGGAATCGGTGGGAGCAGACGAGACTGGGCTGTGCGATGCCTTCTTTCCGCTCGTACCGTCGGTCGTCGCCTGATTTTCGCGCACATCGGCAGTAGCGCTTGCCGAGGGCCACGAGTCGTCGTAGACGATGACGCCCTTTTTATTGACAACCTGCATGCCAAGATCGTCGGACACCAAGCTCGATGTCGCGACCGCACGCAACTCCCCCGCGGTCCAATTGCCGTTTTCCTCGTACGACGTCGCAAGCTTTTCGGCTGCGGAATTGGCGATTTCGACAATATTGGAGCGCGTGTAATCCGTAAAAACCGTGCCCCACACAACGGAGACAACGCCCACCAGCACCAGTACCGTCATGAGCGATGTCAGGGCAAAAGCCAGGGCCATGCGCGAGGGATAGCTCATCGTTGGCCGTGAATCGGAACGAGGCGTGTTCCAACTAGCCTTGGAACCCGCCTCGTTCTCCTGCTTATGCTTTTGCCCGATTTCAAAGCGCGCAGGTGTCATATGTGATTTCCTTTATTTCTCGTCCGACTTATCGGTCTTGGTCGGAGCCTCGAAGCGGTAGCCGACACCGTGGACGGTGTAAAGCCACTTGGGCTTCTTGGGGTCGTCGCCCAGCTTGGCGCGAAGGTTCTTCACGTGGCTGTCGATGGTGCGCTCGTAACCCTCAAAGTCGTAGCCGAGCACTTTCTCGACCAACTCCATGCGGTTGTAGACGCGGCCGGGGTGACGGGCAAGCGTGGTGAGCAGCTTGAACTCGGAAGCCGTCAGGTCGACTTCCTTGCCCTCGACCAAAATCTTGTGGCCCGAGATGTCAATGACCAGATCGCCAAAGTCGAGCACCTCGACGGCCGGCTCATCGGCCTGGTGGGCACGGCGGAACAAGGCGCGTACGCGCGCGACAAGCTCGCGCGGCGAGAACGGCTTGATCAGGTAGTCGTCGGCTCCGAGCTCGAGGCCGATAATACGGTCCTCGATCTCGCCCTTGGCCGTCAGCATAATGATGGGGACATCCGAGGTGTCGCGAATGGTGCGGCAAACGCGCTCGCCGGGAATCTTGGGGAGCATAAGGTCGAGCACAACCAGGTCGAACTGGTGCTTCTCGAACTCCTCGATCGCAGACTGGCCGTCGCCGACGCCAACAACCCAGTAGCCCTCGCGCTCGAGATAGGCAGCGACGGCGTCACGGATTGCCTTCTCGTCCTCGACCAGCAGAATCTTTTTTGCATCTGAAGCCATAACACGGCCCCCCTGTCTCAATTAGCTAAGAACAAGCTCATTTTAACGCACCTGAGCCCACCGGGTATCGCATGGACGCGACAGCTCGGCGGGCGGTACTCATAGTCACAACGCGTTTATTCCCCTGTCGACGCCTTTTTAACCCCTCGGAGACTAAAGAGAGAACAGGCGAGCGGTAACCGTCTCGGGAATTCCCTGGCTGTTACGCACCGTTGCGTACGTTAAGAACGAGTTCGATTTACCCGCCGTAGCAGGATAATCGCCATACTCCAAGGCTCGGTCGGGCGACAGAAGCGAGCCGTAGGTCTTGGCCGAAGTGTCAATCAAAAAATGCGACGCCTGAACTTTAACCAGGTATTTATTTTTCCTTCCCGCAGCGCACGCGAGCGGCTCACGCGAAAGGAAGAGGTACGGCCCACCCTCGTTACCGATATAGGTGCCCATATTGCCCAGGCTACCCACACCGCTATACGTCGCCTCAATGGAGAACACGAAGGTGTCGCCCATATACACGGCCTCGAAAGGCGAAACCGACGAAGGAAGCACCAGCTGAGCTCGCTTCGTGTTGTTGCCGTCAGTCAGGTCGATCGCCGTCATACCGTAATAGACGCCCTCATCATTGTGCACGCGGGGCGAGATGGTCAGGATGCCGTCGCTCACACGCGGGGCGGATGCGAAGCGCCCCGTCGACTTCCAAATAGTCTCAGGCTTGGACTCGCTGGGCGACTGACGGTAGCAGTACGAATCGTTACTCGTCTTGCTGCCGCCGGACGAGGGCATCTTATACCAGATGACCGACGACCCATACGCTGTGAAGAGCGGCGGATCGTAGTTTTCGCCACCGCGGTCGAGCTCGACAGCGTTGCCGGTAAGGGAGGAGCCTGCAAGGTTTTGCGCATAGAGTTTCCAAGACGCATTGGCAAAGTTCATCTCGACCCACGCGAACACGCCATCACCCGCGCGAACGTCGTAAAACGCATAACCGGTTCCCTCAACGGGATCCTCGATAAGTGTGGTAAGCGAGCCATCGCCCAGGTTGAGCACACCAAGCGTATTGGCATGCAGGGCAGAAGCAGGCGCCATCATCGCGGCAGCATAGTCGCCATCGCAGTAGTACAGCAGCGTGCCCAGCGGCAGCGTCCACGAGGCCGCGGGCTCAAGATCGATATCGACGGCCTCATACTCGTCCGTGATCGAGACAATCTTTGAGTCGTCTTTGATAACCTGCGGCTCGCCGGCGGCGTCGTCGCTGGTACCCGTTTTCTTTGAGCATCCGGCAAGCACCGTGGCAGCGCCCGCGGCAGCCCCTCCGAGCACAAAGCCGCGGCGCGATATTCCGTTCTTGATCTGGTCGGCGATACTCATTAGGCGATCTCGGCGCGAGCGGCCTCGATAGCGCGCGTGAGCTGATCGGCGCAAGAAGTCTTCTTCATACCGCAGGTGTTACCAGCGAGAACCTCGATGACGCGATCGGCAGGAGCGCCCTCGACCAGCTTAGAGATAGCCTTGAGATTGCCGTTGCAGCCACCGGTAAACTCGACGCCCACCACCTTGTTGCCGTCATCAGAAAGATCAAGGTGAATATTGCGAGCGCATACGCCCTGAGGCTTGTAATCAAAACTAATCATTGCGTTCCCCTCTCGTAAAGCAATTTCAGACGTCTATTATCCCCGTCCGAACCGATAAAGTATCGCGGGCACCGATTCAACATTCCCCAATGCGCAAACCGGCGGCAGCAATACTAGCAATCTGCTTCCCGAGCGTGGACTTTTCGTTTCTCTTGATACATGTTGTGGTCAGCGATGTGGTAAATCTCGGTCAGTGTATAACCGGGTGCCTCTGCCGTCGCGACGCCAAACGACGCACTGACTGTCAGCATCTCATCGCTCGCAGCAGCAAGGCTGAGGCGAAGATCTTGCACTACTTCACATGCGGATTCGCGATCGGTGTGAGGGCAAATCAGCAAGAACTCGTCGCCTCCAATGCGCATAGGCACAAACTTCTCGCCTGCCGTTCGCCTCAATACAGACGCCGTACGCCGTAGCAGCTCATCGCCCATTTCGTGACCGTAGAGATCGTTGGTACGTTTGAGGAAATTGCAGTCCATCATGATCACACTCACGGGCAGGGACTCGTTCACCAGGTCGTCGCCAAGGGACTCAAGGTAATTTCTATTGCGAAGTCCCGTCAGCTTATCCTGGAAAGAAAGCTCCTCGGCGCGCTTTGTCATCGAGATGTTATGCGTCGCCACGACGACCGACTCCAGTCGACCCTGCTCATCGCGGCGCTGCGGAACAACCTGCAGCGAATACCACGTACCTCGGCAGTCTCGTACCTCGGCATCCAAGTACGGCATGCCCTCCATACGATCCCGAAGCGTCTTTATATCTAAGAGCTCCATGACCGCCTCGCGACTTTCGGGACTCACAATGTCTCGGCAAACCGTTGCAAAAAAGTCATATGCCTCGGCGTGCTCGGCAAATATCTTCGTCACCGATGGCGACATGTTAATCCCCTCGATCTCAAGCGTGTCGAGATGCAACAGGAGGGTCGACTCATACGTGGAACTGATGGCATTGATGATGCCGAGCTGCTTGTCCTTTTCGGCCAAATTGCGACGATCGGCGACGATACGCACCAACAGCACTACAACCAAAAACACCAGGAACGCCAGCACGCCGACAGCGATAAATGAAATCCTGCCCGACATGACCTCAGATTTGGGGTAGAGCGCAAACAGGCGATAGTCCTCATACGCCGCACGCACGGCATACCAGGTACTTCCCCGATATTCGACACGTGTTAGACCTTCGTCTTTCCAATCAATTCCGCTATCGGCAAGAAGCCGGGCGAGAGCTATATCGACGGTCGAATCGTTTGAAGAAACGATTTGCGCATCGCGCATCACGAACACCGTTGGGCTCTGATGGAATGTGTTGTTCACGAGCACGTCGGCGATCGTATACGAATAATCATCGGCGGGCTCGGGCGCAAGCGATCGATACCCCAGCGCTACGCCATCACCGTACGGAACAACACTCACGGCAAAGTCGACATCTCGACGCTCAACGACCGTCGAGTAGGACACCTTGGAGCCTCGATACATCGATGCGACCGACGAGCAGGCAAGCTCCTCTCGCCACAGCATCAGCGGATCGCGACCGTCGATATCGTGATGAGCGGTCATATGGCCGTCGGCGTCCATGACCAACATTCCCGAAAGGTGCTCGGAATGGACGTACTCCTCGACACGATCATCGTTGACTTCAACGCGATCAGGCGGCAAGAACGTCGAAAACGACTCGAGCGCGGCATCCAAATTGTGCGTCGCCTCGGTTTTTCTTCCCTGTTCATATCGGTCATATTTTTCGCAGGCGTTTTTTAAAAACACCATGGTTTCCTGGCCAAATCCAAGCGTTTTATCGAGGCAGCGGTGTGTGCCGACCACGTATAGCAGACCCAACAAGACAACGCTGGCCACAACGCAGATAGCCGCGGTGACTAATGCCTTTCGGCGCAAGCGGCGCTCATCATTTGTCATGATTCCGCTCCTTGCCCGTCCGTCGTCGCCCCTGCCTTGTACTTGCCCACAATGCGCTCAATCGTGCCATCTCGATCCATCTCGAACAGCACGGTATTGAGGTTTTTGACGTACTCCCCCTCATAGCCGTCCTTAAACGCGACGCCAAGGTCAACCGTCATAACGTTGTCGGCAAACACGCGATAAACACCGGGATACTGCGCGACGAGCCGGTCGAGCGATTGGACGTCCGCCATCCAACAGTCAACATACCCCTTGACGAGGGCGGCTTTGCAGAGTTCGGCGGAGCCATATGATTTGATATGCACGTCCGACGAGATTTCCAGATCGCCCGCAAGCAATCGGCGTTCACTCACCGAACCCGCAATCACCGCAACGGTCTTGCTTCCATCGAGAGACGCCAAACCCTTGATACCACTCGTTTTCTTGGCGGCAACCGAGACTGTCACGGTCAGATACGGCTCAGTCCAGCAATAATCGTCTTCGCGATAATTGGGCGAATAGTCGCACCACAGACAATCGATATCGCCGTTTTTGAGCAGGCGATCACGATCATTCCAAGATATGTCAATGAATTGCGGCTTGATTCCCGCACGCTTGCAAGCCTCGCGGGCGATATCGATATCGATACCGGCGTAATCGCCCGTGGTATCGATATACACATAGGGATCGTTATCCGTAACGCCAATTTTGAGTACCGGGAGATCTTTATCGGCTTCGCTCGATGAGGTAGAGCTGCTTCGAACGGTATACGTCAGGGCGACCGCACAAACGGCAACAAGGAGTATGAGCACGGACGAGACGATGGCGCCTCGTTTGATACGTCTGGGCACACGGCTCTTTTCATCGAAACAGCAGATAAGGTTCATTTTATTACCAGGGGGCCAGTGCAACAGCGAAAAAAGCGCCTTGCCCAAGACGGGCAAGGCGCCAATGGTTGAAATGTATCCGTAAGCGGTCGAATTAGGTCAACCCTACTCGAAGCTCAGCTGCTCCAGGCGATCGAAGACTGTGTCGATGCGGGTGACGAGCGGGGTACCCTAACGCTCGAAACGTTTACACATAAGAGCGAAAGCGATCAGCGAAGCGCCGGCAACGGCCATAATAAAGGCGACAGCAAGGGCCTGGTCGCCCGTATTGGCGAGCGCGCCCTTAGTAGCCTTAACAGACTTTTTGGTCACCTTAGTCGTCGTCTGCTGACTAGGCCGGGACGGCGTCACGGGCTGCGTAGGCTGAACCGGCTCACCATTGGCCTCCTCGCCCGTCACCACGTACGTCGAGAAGTGGCTCGTGCGGAAGCAAAGGTAGTCGCCCTCGGGCCACGTATCCATAGCCTGAGTGGAACCATCCTCGGCAACGTAGAGCACCTTGAGATTGGTGAGCGCCTTCATGGCTGCGGTCATCTTGACACGAACGATGAAGGACATGCCATCGAAGTCCTCGATAACCTCGCCATTCTTGAGAAGCTTGATATCGAGCTTCTCGGCGACCTTGGTAGCCCCCTGCTCAAGGCCGGAAATCGTAGCATTGGCGGCGTCGGTAAGATTTGTCGGTTCCTCGACCACAAGAGAGATGCTGTTGTTCTGGGCAATGCCGGCAGCGGCATTGTTCTCGGCGCTTACGCTAACATCCGTTCCGTCGCTACCCGCAACGCCCGCAATGGTCCTCGCCGCTACAGTAACGGTACAGGTCATTGTTTTGTCACCACAGGTGACGGTGATCGTGGCGGTACCGGCCTTAAGCGGCGTCACGACGCCGTCTTTGACCGTAGCGATCGACGAGTCGCTGGAGGTCCAGCTCACCGTCGTATCGTCTGCATCGGCAGGACTCACCGTTGCGGAGAGCTTTGCGGAGGCATCACCGACGGTAAAGGACAGGCTCGTCTTGTCGAGCTCGACTTTCTGGACGGGGTTGGTCACGGTCACCGAGACGGTTTGGGAGAGCGACTCTGCAGTGATGACAAATGAGCCAGAACCGGTCTTGAGGGCGGTAACGGTGTAGGAGCCATCGCCGTTGTCGACAACCTTAAACGCCTTCGAAGCGCCCGTGTCATCCAGAGCAAGCTAGGTCTCGTCGACCTCACCCGCAAGGGCTCCAACAAGAGAAATCTTCACGGTGCCCTCTTCGCCCTTCTTAAGGTTAAGAGCGGTCTGGTCGACCGTAAGGTTCGTTGCGGGATTAGAGACGGTCACCGCGCAATCCTGAGAATAGACGCCGTCTTCAGTCGAAACGGTGATGGTTGCGGCGCCCTTGGAGACAGCCGTCACCTTTCCGGTTTGATCGACCGTAGCGACGCTCTCATTGCTGGACTTCCAAACAACTGTCTGGTTAGCCTCCGCGGGAACGACCGCCGCCTTAAGCTGCTCGGTTGCAGCGCCCGCAAGCGCGACCTTCTGCTTATCGAGCGTGATGCCCGTAGCAGGCTGAATAACGGTCACCTTGCACGTGGCGCTATACTCGCCGTCCTCAGTGGTAACGGTGATCGTGGCAGCACCGGCCTTGACCGGGGTCACGACGCCGTCCGCAACCGTGACGACCTCCGGGTCGCTCGAAGACCAGGACACATTCTTATTCGTTGCATTGTTGGGCTCAACCGTTGCGGTCAACGTCGAGGGCTCACCGCCCACAGCAAGCTTAAGATTCGACGCGCTGAGGCTGACGCCCGAGACCTTTACGACCGGAGTGGTTACCGTAATTGTATCCGTGGTTGCAGAGACCCCATCAACCGTTGCCGTGATCGTGGCATCACCGTCACCGACAGCGGTAACAAGACCGTTAGCGTCGACGGTAAGGACGCTCTCGTTGGAAGAGGACCAAACAACCTGGCTGGCCTTGTCACCAGGGGAGACCTTTGCCTTCAGCTGCTGAGTCGTGCCTTTATCCATGGAGGTTGAGTAGCTGTCCGCAATGGAAACCGCAGTCTTTGCAGGCTCCTCGCCAGGCTTGACAACATGAACGGTCATCGTGTCGCAGAGACGACCACCCAAGTACATTGAAACCGTTGCATCGCCGTAACTATGAGGCACTAAATACCCCAAGTAACTGCCACCACTAAACATCGGTCCTTTTACCTCGAGGACATCGGGATTATCTGAAGTGAAAGAATACTTTGCGCCGGCATAGGAGTCCATCAATTCCTCAGCGCTTTTGCTCAGCACGCCCTTTGGATATTCAAACCCCCTGTCACATTCCAGCCAAAGCCAATCTTTGGATATACTATCTGAACTGACCTCACAGGGAAATGTATAATCGCTCGACACAAACTTAGCCTTCGAAAGGCTCACTTCCGCAGGGTCGACAACCTTTATCTCAAAGGGATGGTCATTGCCAAGGCCATCACGAGCATGAGCCTTAACGGTGCCAGGCTTTATTGCCTTAAACGAGTTTTCACCATCGATAAGCTCAACGACATCGTTGCTTTCCAGAGAATAGGTTACAGCGCCAAAGTCCGCACCCCAATGTGCGCGCTGGCATGCCTTCAGTACTTCATTTGGAGAAACGTTGAGAATGGCAGTCAGATAATAGCTGTCCCCAACCAGCATCTTTTGCTTTTTGTTCCCACGCTCATTGAATCCGGGCTCCTGATTCTCGGTTACAACATCACATAGCTTCTTCGTCTCAACTTCACCGTTGCAATAGTCGACAAGAACCTTGGCCTCTTTAGCATCTTTCGACAACGCCTCGAGTTGCAAAGAAGCGCTTAGCTCGGAAGTTCCATATGATGAATAATTCGAATTCACCCTTGCCTGGACTTTGGAATCCTTTGAGGGGTCTTCCTTAATAACAAAATATGTGGCCGCACGGCTCTCGTCCACGGGACGAACGTCAACTCTCCCCTCTAGTAATGCATAATGCGTGTTCCCGCATTTTTGCGGACAATCATCCGTGTAACCCAGCGTTGCGGTGTTTGTCGTCGCACCAGATTGGTCGTAAGAAACGAAACTGACCTTAATTGGATTGACTTTAGCCACACTTTTAATCTTAAGAGAACCGTTTAAACTCTCGTCGGTCTTGCTCTTCAGGGTTATAGTCGTTGTGCCAACTTTGGTGGGGCTAATTGTCAATACCCAACTATGTGACTCATAACTTACCTTAGCGATATCCTCGTCAGACGATGTGATATCGATATCGCTAGGGTCAATGTGCGCCCATTCGTGATTTTTATTAAAAAAGGAAAGCCTTCCTTTCACCGTCTGTCCAACAGCGACATCAAATTCTGACCACACATCGCCTGTAGACGAATCGTATGGGAGAAACGATGCACCCATGGAACCGTCCTGCGACTCCAGCATGACAGCATCCGCATGCGGGGCGGCCACCGTCAGCCCAAACGTTGCCGCCGTTAAAGCAACACAGATGCCTGCGGCCATCCTCCAAAGCCCTTTTCTCATTCCCCTAAGTCCAATCTCTCGTGAAAAAACGCAGCATTCTCCCACACCTTAAAATTGGCTTAAGGATACCCCCCCCCCGACTGAGACTGGCAAGCTAGTGTTTGTCGGAAGAGTCAAATTATCGGCAAGCGATGCTCCCGCATCATAAAATCGCCTGTTGAAGTGAAGCTTTCCCGACACTCTTACGCAAAAGCCCCGTTGGTAAAACGGGTTACCAACGGGGCTTGGACTAGAAAGTCATACATCAACTGGGACCAAAAGAAAACTAATTGGTTTGATTGCGTCCCAAATCGGTCAATTAGAACTCGAGCTGCTCCAAGCGATCGAAGACTGTGTCGATGCGGGTGAGGAAGTCCCACGGATCAAAAATCTCGTCGAACTTCTCCTGGCTGACGGTGCAGCGCGGATCGGCCTCGAGACGCTCCTTAAAGGTGGGGCCAGAGACACAATCCTGCACCTCGTGCCAGGTGGCCATGGCGTTCTCCTGCACAATGGCGTACGCATCCTCGCGGGTGATACCCGTATCGACGAGGGCAAGCAGGACCTTGGAGGAGAAGATGAGGCCGCGGGTCTTGTTGAGATTGGCCATCATGCGGGCCGGATACAGCTGCAGGCCGTCGATAACGCGAATGAGGCACTGGAACATATGGTCAAGCGCGATGAAGCTATCGGCCTGGGCGACACGCTCGGCGGAAGAGTGTGAAATGTCGCGCTCGTGCCACAGGGCGACGTTGTCGAAGGCGACCTGGGCGTTGGACTTCACGACGCGCGACAGACCGCAGACCTTCTCCATGGTGATGGGGTTGCGCTTGTGTGGCATGGCGGAGCTGCCCTTTTGGCCCTTGCGGAAGGGCTCCTCGGCCTCGAGTGTATCGGTCTTCTGCAGGTTGCGGACCTCGGTCGCGATGCGCTCGCAGGTGGCCGCTGTAGTGGCAAGCACGCCGGCAAGATAGGCGTGGTGATCGCGGCTGATGACCTGCGTGGACAGCGGGTCGTGAACCAGACCCAGGTGCTCACAGACGTACTCCTCGACGAACGGCTCGATGGAGCTGTAGGTGCCGACGGCACCGGAGATGGCACCGAAGGCAACGTTCTTGCGAGCATCCTCAAGACGATCAAGGTCGCGCTTGAGTTCCCATGCCCAAGAGCCAAACTTCATGCCGAAGGTCATCGGCTCAGCATGGATGCCATGGGTGCGGCCAGCGCAAAGCGTATTGCGCTCCTCGAAGGCGCGGCGCTTGCAGATCACGCCGAGCTTCTTGACGTCCTCGATAATCAGGTCACACGCCTGAGTAAGCTGATAGCACAGAGCAGTATCACCCAGGTCGGAGCTGGTCATACCGTAGTGAACCCAGCGGCTGGGCTTGGGGTCGCCCTCGGGAACATCGGCGTCGATGTACTCCTTCATGTTGGTCAGGAAGGCGATGACATCGTGGCGCGTGACCTCCTCGATCTCATCGACCTTTGCCTTCTCAAAGTTGGCGTGGTCGCGGATCCACTGGGCTTCGTTTTTAGAAATGCCGATCTTGCCGAGCTCCGCCTGGGCCTCGCAGGCCAGGACCTCGATCTCCTGCCAAATGGCGTACTTGTTCTCGAGGGAGAAGATGTGTCCCATCTCCGGGCGGGTATAGCGATCGATCATAGCGGCTCCTTTTTGGTTATTGGCACGTTGGTCGTAACCCAACCATTGTACCGTGCGCAGGTGCAAGTATGGGCAGCAGGCATGAACCTAACATTTTGAAGCAGGAGCGGGCAACGGGACGTCCGCGTATTTGCTTCGCAAATCCGCACCGGCTGCGGTCGATCTCCCCGGATTCACGGAGACGATGGGGAAGACTTTGTTGAATTGGCCGTCCCAAGGTCTCCCGCGCCCGATGGAGCGGGCAACGGGACGTCCGCGTATTTGCTTCGCAAATCCGCGCCGGCTGCGGTCGCCTATCGGCGACCTTGCCTGCTCGCTATAAACGCTTCGCGTTTATTTAACGCTCGCACCCTGTCGGGTTCGAGTCCCGGCACTTTATTGAAAAAGGCACAGTAACGAAACGTTACCGTGCCTGAAATTCGAATGGAGCGGGCAACGGGACTCGAACCCGCGAGTGTCAGCTTGGGAAGCTGATGCCTTACCACTTGGCGATGCCCGCATATGTGGGGGATAGTATAACGCGGTTGTCTTGTTCGATACAAGGGTGGCGATGCTTGTTTTAGCTGTGGAGATTCGTTTGAAAATCGCGTCAATTGTGGAGATGAGGACCTTTGACCTCCTGTTCTCCCTATCTTCTACCTGCGCTTTTGCTTGATTGTTGTATTTGAGCTCAATTTGTCAGGAATTGGGCAAGCTTTTGGTCAGGCTCCGGTACTTACCCGCATGAACCTCGGGGGTAGCCTCATCCTACGCGTCGCAGCCTCCCCGTGCGGCGCACGAGGGATAAGGAGCAGCCATGTCCAACGCACCCACGCACTCTGTCCACAGCGCAATCGCAACAGGCCCGCTGCTCCTGCTCCTCTTCCTGCTTTTCGGCTGCCTGGCACCGGGAGCCGCATTTGCCGTCGATGGCTACGACCAGCTCGGCTTCCGCACTATTAGCGATGATTGTGGGCCCTTCTTCATCGGCAAGTATGAAGCTCAAGACGCCTCGATTGCCTACTGCATGAACCAGGAGCGCCCCGGCCCCACCAAGCCGGGCGGCCCATGGCTCAACTTTGATCAAGGCTGGGTGTGGCTCGACGACGAGTTCGCGGCAATCGTTTGTCACGGATATCCTACCGCCACGTCGTTTGGCGGTTACCATCTTTCACCAGATCGCGCCCGTGCCGCCACCCAGCTTGCCGTATGGATGCTCAACGGCACTACCCATGTCGACGGCACCTACTCCTACACGACCGCTCAGGGCAAAACCAAGAGTGGACACTTTACCGCCGACAATGAAGTCGTGGCGGCTGCGCGATGGCTCCACGACAGCGCAAAATCAGGAAGCATCAAAGCCGCTCCGCACCGCGCGCGGCGCTATCTAGGAGCCGTATCGGGCGGCAGCAAACGTCAAGACATGCTCTATGTACCGCCGGCGGTCTCTGTTTCCTTCCAAAAGCAGTCTGCAAACGCTGCCATTACCAGCGGAAACAATACTTATCAGTTTGACGGGGCAACATTCGATGTTTTTGAGAGCGCCAGCGGCGCGCGTGTCGGCACCATCCAGATGGACAGCAACGGTCGAGCGCAGGCAGCACTTCTGCCCAACACGGCATACTACCTAGTTGAAACAAAGGCGCCGGCCGGCTATGTCCCCCGTCGTGATCGCATCGCCTTTACCACGGGGAATGACGGTGGACAGGTCGCCGTTGATGAACAACCCGGCACCATCACCCTGCATGTCGTAAAACTCGATGCCGCGACGAATGCCGGACCCCAGGCTGGAGCTTCACTTGCGGGAGCAGAGTTCACGTGCGTGTCGCAATCCACCCCCGGATGGGCGCAAACCCTCACAACCGATGAAAGCGGTCGAGCTACCCTCACCGATGTCCCCCTAGGAACCTTTACCATCTATGAGTCAAAAGCCCCCGAGGGCTACCTGCCAGCCAACGACAGCTGGTCCTATACCGTTGGAGCCGACCAGCTCGGTGATTCAGGCGTGGTCGAGATCGAATCGCGCGTTTCCGATATCCCCATTGCGTTTGACCTAGAGATTTCCAAATTCAAGGACTACGGCAATAGCGATCAATCCGGCCTGGAGCAGCCGGCAGGAGGTGTTGTCTTTGAGGTTGTCAGCAACAGCTCTCAGCAGGTTGTTGGCACACTGACCACAAACATCTATGGCTTTGCCTCCACCAAAGATCAGTCAGGAGCATGGTTCGGCGCAGGCAAGCGACCAGCCGGTGTCCACGGAGCCATCCCATACGACCGCGCCGGCTACACCGTTCGCGAGGTTCCGGAAACCGTCCCCGAGGGTTTTAAATGTGCAGGGGAATGGACCGTCGGGGCCAATCAGATTTCCGACGGCGCCGAGCTTCAATATATCGTGGACAACCACGCTCTGTCGACGCATCTCCAGATTGTAAAACGCGATGCCCAAACAGGCGTTTCTGTTCCGCTAGCCGGATTCACCTTCCAACTCCTCGACAGCAATCACAAACCTGTCTCACAAACATGCTGGTATCCAGCACATAATGTAATGGACACCTTTACGACTGACGCGACCGGCACCGTCACACTGCCCGAATCGCTCGTGCCGGGCACCTATTATGTACGCGAAACCTCGGCCAAAGAGCCCTATCTTGTCGGTGAAGAGATCGAGGTAAACATACCCGCCGACATGCACCTAACGCCCATTGCAATCGCCTCGTATTATGACCACGCCGCGACCGGAAACATCAGGATCGTTAAAACCGATGCCGTAGACGGCAGCAGCCTCGCGGGCGCCATCTTTGAGATCCGTGCCTCGGGTGATATCGTGCGCCCCGATGGTAGCATTTCCGCGCTCGACGGTGAGACCGTCGCGACCGTCGCGACGGATGAAACTGGAGAGGCACGCGCGGACGACCTCCCGCTGGGATCTGGCACCGCACGCTACGAGGTTGTCGAGACTCAAGCGCCGACCGGCTTCTTACTCGACCGGACGCACCATATCGTCGACCTTACCTATGCCGACCAGAAAACACCCGTTGTGGAAGCACGGCTTAACGTATCCGACGATTACACCAAGGTTGATATCTCCAAGGTCGATGCAAGCGGAGAGCAGGAAGTGAAAGGTGCACAGCTCACCTTATATGGTCCCGATAAAACCGAAATAGACTCCTGGACCTCATCCGACAAGCCACACCGCATCGAACATCTTGCACCCGGCACCTACTCGTTGCGCGAAACGATGTCTCCGCGGACCTATGACCTTGCCGAGGAGATAACGTTTGAAATAAAGGATACGGGAGAAGTCCAATCCGTCGCGATGAAGGATGCGCCCATCGAGATCAAAGGACAGGTCGACAAGCGTCAGGAACTTGTCCAACCTATCGGGAAGGGTCTGTTGGCTAACGGCGATGGAAAAAACCGCGCCGCGATGCAAACCAATACGGATGGGCTTTTCTCCTATACCATCGATGCTCGAAACGATTCCGCTACTTGGGTTGATGAGTTTACGATTACCGATGATCTTGAGTGCGCCAAAGACGGCACGGCGAGATTCGTCTCAATCGAAACCCCCGTCGCCATCGGCGACCTCAACGGTCTGTGCAACGTGTGGTATCGCACGACGCCGTTGGACTCGACAGACGTCGATGAGCCGGCAAACGCGACTCTTGGCGATGGGCACGAAAATCCTTGGCTTGAGTCCGACGAAGTAAAAGAGAGTCTGGGTGAAGATTGCCGCCTCGTCGATTACGACGGCTGGCACCTCTGGAAGGCGGATGTCTCGACCACGGAATCCGCCACACTCGAGGCGAAAGAACTCGACCTTGCATCCAATACCGTCGTGACGGGCATTCGCATTGAATACGGTGCGGTAGCCGCCGACTTTACGACTCGAAGCGATACGGATTCTTGGACCCGTGATGATCTCAAAGATGAGCACGACGACCTTGACGATGCCAAAGCAATCCTTGGCACAGATGCTCGGGGCGCAGTCGTGCACATGCAGGCAACGTCGGCTTACACACCCCAAACTGCACTCACCAACAGCGCACGCGTCGATCTTTGCCGCAACGGCGGCGGCGATAAACTTGAGTCACATGACGAGGACAGTGTCATTCAACGCTGTACCCTACCGCAGGACCTACCGGCAACAGGATCAGCTCCCATCGCCGCTTGCATCACCGCGCTCCTGACCTCGGGTGCCGCAGCCCTATGGTTCGCTCGCCTTAGGTCAATCCCAAAGAAGCGCTAGAGCGATGAAAAAGCGGGCGAGCCAGTCCCCCGGCTCGCCCGCTTTCAATCATTTAAATCGCCGCATCTACTCTGCAGACGAAGATCCACCATCAACGATTGCTTGCTCGGACTCAGGAATCCCATCGGCACCCGTGCTCTGTTCTTGCTCCACCTCTTCGCTGATTGCGGAGGCAGGGGTCGAGCCCTTCGCGCCCACGATGTAGGCAGCTCCAAACCCTAACGCAATGGCAATCAAGGTCAAAATCACGTAGACAGGCCAATGGCGCTTAATATACGAAAACACGTTGACTCCTTAGAGCTCCGTCTACGAACGGCGGATAACCTCGGTCACGACCTCGGATACCGTGGCAATGTTCGTCGGGTTGACATTGTGGGGCAGGTCGTCCTCGGTACGAGCGCAAGCCAGACGCGTGCCGTCCACGCCGGCGATGGTGAGGGCTCGGCGGCTCGCCTCGAGGGCGGCGTAGGCATCGGTCTTGGCATAGGGCATCTCGAGCGCGCCACAATCGACATGGAACGACTTGCACACCTTGCTGACCAGGTTCATGATGCGGCGATCGCCCTTGAGCAGCTGCTGTTCGCCCTCAACCGTCACCACCGAAAGCCTACCGGCGCCGACGGATTCAAGATTGATGAAGAAGACGCCGCGGAGCTTATCGCGATGCGAAGCCAAGAAGGCCTTCATACCGGCGCCATCACAATCCGAGGCGCCCGTTGCCACAAACCAGATATCGTGACCGAGCAGCTCATCGTCGCCCATAGAGGCGACAGCCGAGAGCATATCTTCGGAAGAAGCGCCGTCGGAAGACGTAGCGCCGCCCTTCCAGCCATCGTTATCGTCCTCGAAATTATCCCACGAACCGATGCCGCGACCGGACTTCTTGGCATCGTAATCGTCTTCGACGCCCAGCCAATCACTCATGCTGTCCTGTTCGTTTTTCTTTTTACGACCGAACAGGCCGCCCAGGCCGCGCTTGCGAGACTTGGGCGCCGCCGGGGCGGGAGCCGAAATGGTCTCGATCGGCTGAGCGCCCGACGCAACGGGCCTAGGAGGCGCAACGGGTGCCGATGTTGGTTCGGGACCCTGAGCGGTAGCAAAGGGGTCGTTGACCTGTGCGGAGGGGTCGGGAAGGTCGAACAGCGACGTGCGAGACGCAACGTTTGCCTGCTTCATCGACGGCAGCGACGGATCGGGGACCGAAGCCAGCGGAGACGAGGAAGGTGCAGGCGACGGAGCCGACGCCGGATCGGGAACATTCACCTGCGGACGCGGTGATGCCTGGGAGGAAATCTGGGCCATAAGGGAATCGACCGTTTCGTCCTGGGTGGGAGCAACATCGGCAACCGTGGCACCGGAACCACTCGGGGTCGGCATGGTGAAAATCTGCGTGGAGTAAGGCCTCGACTCATCTGTCTCGGGAGCCTCGGAAACCGCAGGCACTTCCTCCTGCTCGACCTCGGTCGAATCACCTTGATCGGCTGCCGCGTATTGCTCTTCGTCACAGTTGACCTCGACGGGCTCGTGCCCGGCGGCATCTTGGATTTCGGCAGCATCAATAGGCTCGTCATCGTCTGCCGCGTCGCCCTGCTCATCGGAAACAGGAAGGGGCTCGGCAATCGCGGTGCCTTGCTTTTCAAACGTTATCGTGGAATCGAACTGCGCGGCATCAAACGACATGGTGCTATCGACGTGCTGCTGAGCCTCAAAGGACGTTGTAGCTTCGGCGGCGTCGACAGGCACGGACTGCATAGCCTCGTTCTGCTCGAACTCTTGCGCCGCGCGCTCACGTGCCGCCTCGGCTGCCTGCTGCTGAGCGATAGCCTCCTGCTCGGCAGCCTCGCGTGCGGCAACGCGCTTCCCCTCGAAATCGTCGACAAATTTCCTGCCCTTTGCAAGCGCACCCTTAAAGAAGTTGGAAGCGCTGGCGCCAATCGAAGAGAACGCGGATGCAATATCGGCATGGGGCGTTGCCGCGGGAATCTCGGCCGAGAAATCAGTATCGCTCTCGTAAGACACGCGCCTCGGCTGTTCAGCGTAATCGTCGTCAGGCTCGTCCCTAACGTCTTGCGCCGGCGCGGCGGGAGCCAAAATGTCCAGTCCTGCCGCGGGATCGATCGCGGACACCGCCTCGGGCTCGGCAACGGCAGCGGCAACCGCGGCAGACTCATCATCCACGGCGACAACGGGCGCAGATGCAGTCACGACGGGGGCAGGCTCGGGCTCAAACGTCGGCTCCTCGCCTTCCTCGTAATCGAGCGTGCAGGACTCGGGAAGCATTCCGAGCGCACGGATGGCATCCGAACCAAAGCGGATGTTGCCGGCGGCATTGCGATAGAGCCTGGGCTCGGGCTCGGCCGCGACAGGCTCCTCCGCCGGCTCGGCAGTGGGAACCTCGTCATTGAACTCTTCGGCCTGGACAGCCTGATTCTGATCCTCGGGCACGATGGCGCCAATCAGCGTCTCGTCGGCAGACGCACCCTCAAAGCCCTCGATCTGCTCGTCGAAAGCCTCGCCCTGTTCGGGCTCGGTCTGAGCGTCGGGAGCAATCGGCTGACCGAACTCGTCCTCGGCGTAGGTAGGCTCTTCATACTCGATGGTGTTGCCGTAGTCGTTTTGCTGTTGGGCCGCGGCATACTCCGCTGCTGCGCGCGCCATCTCCTCGGCACGACGCTTCTGCTCCCCAAAATAGGTATCGAACGGAACATCGTCGGGAAACTCGTTTTCGCCCTGGAAGGGAGCAACGTTGTCCATAACGCCGAGCATAGCGGCGACAGAAGACTTGTTGCACACTGCGCCGGACGTATAGGGAAGCACAAAACGGTTAGAAATGATGTTTGCCGCGTTGGCGAGCGCAACGAGGGAAGCGAGGATCGCGACAATCCACAGCAGAACCTTGAGCGCGCCGGGGAGCGGCAGGATACGCAAGATGGCAACGGCAGCAGGGGCAACCGTGGCAACGGGCAACAGCTTGGCGATGAGCGCACGATACGAAGCATAGGGCTCGCGGGCGAGCAGCTCAGCACGGGGAGAGTCGTAGTGTGCGACAACGACCACCGGGCGGTTGCGCGGAGACGCGAGCGGGCCCGAGGCCTTGTGGTAGGCGATGACATTTTGGCTCACGCCCGTCTTGCCCAGGCGCGAAACCACGGGGTGGCCCGTGCGCTCGAGCACGTAAAGAACGGCGCCGACAATGGCCAGCAAGGTGCCGACCAAGCCGATGCCGCCACCGATGCCCATCAGCAGGGCGCCGGCAAACGCAAGAATACCGGTAACGGCAAATGCCAACCTGCTGGGCGCCGGGGCATTGAACTCCTGAACCTCGGGATCAAAGCCGTGGTTGCGGAAGATCTGAGCGATATCCTCGGCAGCCAAGCGCTCTTCTTCGCTGCATGCCGGCGTGATGCCGGTGTTCTGCAGCAGGTGGTTAATATAGTTCTGGGTGTTCGCCATGTGCGCTCCACATCCATAATCCGACAAATAGGCCCAATGCATGCACATTAGAACCGTATATAGTCGAAAGTATACCCCGAGCGAGCGCAAACGACCGAATTCGGGCCATCTTAACGCCCCGAGCGGACAAGGATATAGCCTAATCTCCATATCGGACTAAAATCATGGCAGCAAACCACCTTCTCATGCGAGGACTCTATGACGGCAAGCGACGCGACCGCGACAATTAAAAAGGGGAATTCGGAGCCCAGTTTCGATAAAACGGCTCAGCGCATCCTCAATCTTTTCTTTGTGCTCAACAGCTCCCCCGAACCGCTGACGACCGAGCAGATCGTCTTGGATTCTGACCTGGGATATGGCTCGGGCAATATCGACTCGGATAAGCGCAAGTTTCGGCGCGATCGTGACAAACTGCTCGAACGCGGCATCTTAATCAAGGAGGTTCGCCCCGCCGGCGCGCAGGAGACCGAGGAAAGCTCATGGACAATCGACCGCGAGCACACGTTTGCGGCAGGCGGCCTCATCACCGCAGACGACGCCGATATCCTGCTCAACGCTATCGACCAGACAATAGCGGCCGGCTCATCCACTTTTGCCGCGCCGCTTGCCGATATTCGTTCCAAGATTGCCTACCTCACCGGCAGGACGACGGCGGACGAAGCACCGATCCGCCGCTCTCCCACCGTCGATGCGGTATGGAGCGCCTTTGCCGAGCGATGCGCGCTGCGATTTTTATATCAGAACGGACGCGGTGAGCAGAAAGAGCGTACCGTCTGCGTCTACGGCATGTTCGAGCGCGAGGGCGTTGCGTACTTCTGCGGCCTCGACAATGCCACCGACGACATCAGGACATTCCGCTGCGACCGTATCGTTCGCGCTTGGCGTCCTTCGAAGGCCTACGCCATCCCTGCAGACTTCAATCTCAACGACTACCTGTTCTTTGAATTCGATTTTGCCGACCGCCCGCCCGTTGCGGCTACGTTCTCGTTCGCCCCGCAGACGCAGATCGATATGATCAACGGCCTCACGCGCGGGCGAGGTGAGCTCGCACACACCGATTCGGGATGGACTTGGACCGTTGACGTGCGCGATCTTGAAGCCGCCGCCTCATTTTGCATGGCCCACGCCATGGACGGCATGAGGCCCATGGCCCCCAAATCGCTCAAGCAGGCGTGGAACCACCTCATTGAAAGGACGGTGCACGAGCATGCCCGTGCGTAAACTCACCAGCGAGCAGAGGCTCTCGCGCGCCATCGACATCATGGAGGCCCTCTACGCCGCCGGCGAGAGCGGCATGACACGAACTGAGATTTGCAGTCGCTTTGACATCACGGGAGTGTCGCTCGACGAGATTCTCGAGATCGTCTCGACGCTCGCGGACCGAGAATCGGGTGCGCGCATCATCTGCGAATGCCACGGCGAGCGTGCGGTCCTCACCGGTGACGCCGGACGTGTGCTACCGTTGCGCTTGAGTGCCGCCGAGGGCGCTGTGCTCAACCACGAACTTGAATCGTTGGGGATCGAGCCGCAGACGGCAGCTCGGATTCGACACGCTCTTCTACCCGAAAAGCTCGGCTATAACCAGCGCGTCTTTGACACCGTCAACCACGGGTCGCACTGGCAGCAGCTGAGCTGCGCCATTCAGGACGGCGTTCGCTGCCTCATCTCGTATCGCTCGATGGACGATGCACGGCCACGCGAGCGTCTGGTCGACCCCTTGCGCATTACGGCAAACGGCGACCAAACATACCTGATTGCCTGGGACATCGCAGTCGATGAGCAGCGCACCTATCGCATGGATAAAATCGAGGGACTCACCTTGACGGAAGACTCCGTCGTGCCTCACGCACCGGACGTCGCATCCCTCCGCGATTCCCTTGCCCGGACGCAGCGTAGCGCAAAGCTCTTGATGCCATTCGATATGGCGGAGCATCTGGACTGGGCCGGCATCACCCTCATCGAGCGCAGCGGGGCAGACATGGCAACGGTAACCGTGCATTACGGCTCCGAGCGTTGGCTACTGAGCCAGATAATCGCAGCGGGCGGAGCCATCCGCATCTTGGATGACCCCACCCTGTCAAAGCGTCTGTGCGATATGGCAAAAACCCTCGTCTGTCCGCTTTAGCGCCGCCGCTCGTGGCGTGCGCGCCACAGTTGCAGATAGTGACCGATCTGTGCCGATTCGATGCGCTGGTAGGAGCTCGTGGGCAGCGACGTTAAGAACTTCTTTCCGTAGCCCTTCGTCACCAGGCGCGGGTCGGCCAGAATCAGCACGCCGCAATCAGTCGACGAGCGGATAAGGCGGCCGGCCGCCTGCTTGACCTCGAGCACTGCCTCGGGCAGCGAATAGCGCGCCCAAGCGCGGTCTTCGCGCAGGTTGCGCTCGCACGAGAGCGGGTCCGTGGGGCTCGAGAACGGCAGCTTGGGAATGATGACGCAGCGCAGCGTCTCGCCGCTGGCGTCAAACCCCTCCCAGAAGGCCTTAAGCGCAAAAAGCGACGAGGTCGGCTCGTTGATAAACCGGTCGCGTAGGCGACGAGGAGATGAGTTGCGCTGCTGGCAGTTGAGCTCCAGACCCGCACGGGCCATCTTGGGCTCGACGCGAGCGTACAGCTCCTCCATATCACGCCTGTTGGTGAACAGCGTGAGCACCGAGCCGCCCATGGCAAGATGAGCGTCGACCAGCACACGCTCGAGCGCCGAAAGATAGCCTTCGCGGTCGCGTGGATCGGGAATATCCCCAGCCACAACCACGGCCATATTCGAATCGAAGTCGTAGCTCGAGTCCAAGTGCAGCGATGACGACGTTGAAGCACCGATGCGATCAAGCCCGACAGCATGGTTGAAGTGCTCAAAGCTTTTGGACACCGTCATGGTCGCTGAGGCAAAGATAGCCGTGTGAACCTCGGGCAGCCACTCGGTTGCCAAGGCCTCGCCAATGTCGATGCGCTCCGCGGTCATTGACTCTCCGCCGGCACGCAGCCTGCGATTGACCTGCAGCGAATACACGTAGTGTTCATCGGTGCCATCAATGATGAGTTTGAGGTTCTCGGCCAGCTCGTGCAGGCGGCGCGAGATATCACCCAGGTCGACAACAACCTCGGGCTTGTCGACGGCGACGGCTTGCACCAGCGCGTCGACGCTCTTGTCAGCTTGTTCCAATGCGTCGATGGCAGCGTAGGCCGACTGTAAGAAATCATGCCAGTCGTCAGATTCGCGCAGCTCGGGGCCAATCCATAGATTGGCATTGTCATAACCCCCACGCGCACGGCGGCCGAGCTCGCGAACGCCATCGAACACGTCGGCGATTGCCATGCTCGCGCGGGCAACCGTCGACGTCGCCTTGGCAGTAAGGCCCAGATAGAGCGTAGAGCCCTCGGAGGTTGCCAAATCACGGGAAACCTGGCTTAGTGCGCCGGTGCTCGAGCCACCCAGGCGCTCGAACAGGACGCGTGATTCGTCCGCCGACACCACGCGCGCCCACTGACGGCGCGCCTCGCGCTCGATGGAATGGGCCTCGTCGATTACCCAATGACGAATCGGAGGCAAAATCCTGCCCTCGGCCGCGACGTTACGGAACAGCAGGGAATGGTTGGTGACCACCACATCGGCATGCGCCGCACGACGGCGAGCACCGTGGACCAAACATTTATCAGGGAAAAACGGGCAGAGGCGACGAGCACACTCGCGCGAGGCCGTCGTAAAGTCGGGACGGTTGACGCTGCGCCACCGAATGCCGAGCGAGTCGAGGTCGCCATCGGCTGATTGGCAGACGTACGCCATAATGACCGCGACCGCCGTGAGCGTGTCCGCCGGATCGCGCTTGGCGGTGATCTCGACCTGACCGCGGCTCATGCGCTCGAGCTTGCGCAGGCACGGATAGTGGTCATACCCCTTGAGAGCGCAAAATGACAGACCACCGTTCAGTTGCTCGGCAAGTTTTGGCAGCTCATGGTACATGAGCTGGTCGGCAAGATTGTTCGATTTGGTCGCAATACCAACCGTGATGTTGTTACGGCGTGCTGCCTCGGCAAAAGGCACCAGGTAAGCCATCGATTTGCCGACGCCCGTCCCCGCCTCAATCACGCGATGCGTTCCCGTAACGAGCGCGTCACGGACCTCGAGCGCCATCGCGATCTGCTCATCGCGCGGCTCGTAGGTGGGATACATGCGATTGACCAGGCCGCCCGGGGCATAGTCCGCCTCGATTTCCTCGCGGCTCGGCATCTTAAGGACCGGTAGCTCGTCCGCATCAACGCGATCATCGGCCCGATCGGCCTTGAGAACGTCGGCGCGGGCGGCGCTGAGAGAGAAGATGGAACCGGGGTTCTGTCCCGCCAAGAAGGAGAAGATGGGACGATAGGACCAGGGTACGTCGGGGTACATGTCGGCCAGGCGCGCCATCAAGCCCTGAGGCAAGTCGGTGAGCGCCACGAGCAACACGCGCCATACGCCACACAGGGCGTCGACGTCGGCATTGGCACGGTGTGATACCGAGTCGCAGCCAAACAGATCGGCCATAAAAGACAGCTTGTGCGAGGCCAGGCGCGGAAGCGCGATGCGCGACAGCGCCAGCGAATCGATCCAAATATCGCTCACGTTGACGCCGCCTTTGACCGACTCGATAAACGAGCGGTCGAACGTGGCGTTGTGTGCGATCACCGGGCAGCCACCGACAAAATCGGCGAGAGCGGCGACGGCCTCAACCGCCGACGGGGCATCTGCAACATCGGCATTTGTAATGCTCGTGAGCTCGGTAATCTCGGCGGGAATCAGCTGCCTGGGATGCACGAAGGTATCGAAGCGGTCGATGACCTCGCGGCCCGAAAGACGGGCCGCCGAGATCTCGATCAGCTCGTTGTCCTGCACCGAAAGACCCGTGGTCTCGGTATCGAGGACGATAACATCTTCCTCGATGAGACCAAACGCTTGGGTTTTGGCGCGCTCGGCAAGCGTGGCATAGGAATCGATGACAAACTGCGGCGTTCCCGACGAAACAGCGTCCTCGATTAGCATGCAACGCCCGCTCGACGAAGTCCCATGCGAATCAGGCTGTCACAGACCTGCGGGAACGTCATGTCATCGGTGTGGCGAATCTCATCCGGATACAGCGACGTATCGGTCATGCCGGGAATCGTGTTGGTCTCGAGGATAACGGGGCCGTCCTCGCTCACGATAAAATCGCTGCGCGAGATACCCAGGCAGCCGAGTGCCTTATGGGCAGCACAGGCAAGCTCCTGGGCACGAGCGTAGTTCTCGGGCGAAATCTGCGCCGGAATGCGATGGATGTCCGTAGGGTCGACATACTTCACGTCCAGATCGTAGAACTCGCAGTCCTCGGGCTTACGGATCTCGACAATCGGCAGGGCGCGCACGTCATCCTCGCCGTATACGCCGACGGTGATCTCGGTACCCTCGATACACTTCTCGACCAGCACTTTGTCGCCAAACTCAAACGCCTTGGCGATAGCCGCAGGCAGCTCGGAGGGCTCGTGGACCAGGGAAATGCCATAGCTGGAACCGTTGACGGCCGGTTTCACAAAGCAACGCTCGCCACAGACCTCGACAACGTGATCGATATCGACTTCATCGCCCACTTCGAGCGCAAGGCCGGGGGCAATGGGAATGCCCGCCTTGGCGTACAGGAGCTTAGAGACCTCCTTGTCGGCACCGCAGGCGCTGGCAAGTACGCCCGAGGCCGTGTAGGGGATACCCAGGGTCTCCATGGCACCCTGCATGGCGCCATCCTCACCGCCGGCGCCGTGCATGGCGATAAATGCCACATCGAATCCGCCGGTCGCCATGGTTACCATAAAGTCATCAGCGGCCGTGTCAAGCAGCTCCACCGAGGTGTAGCCGGCTTCCTTCAGTGCCACCACAACGTTCTTTCCCGAATCGAGCGAGATCTCGCGCTCGGCGGAATGACCGCCCGCCAAGACCGCTACGTGCATGTTCTCTAGGCTTTTACCCGGCATGGGCAGACTCCTCCTCTATAATTTCTGCAGCTGATACCATATTGTAGCGATACCCTCTACGTTTCCCCAAAATCGAAAGGCTTCCATGAATCCCAGGACTAAATCTCAGGACATTCGCGACTTGAGCCAAAACGATATTCGCGAGCTCGTGGCCGAACTTGGCCAGCCCGCCTTCCGCGCGAAGCAGCTCATCGAATGGGTCTTTGAGAAGAACGTTTGTTCGTTTGACGATATGACCAATCTTCCCAAGGCTTTCCGCGAGCAGCTTAAAGAGGCGTTTGCCTTTGATACGCCGACTGAACTCACCAAGCAGGTTTCCAAAGATGGCTCGCGCAAGTATCTGCTCGAGTACCACGATGGCATTTCCGTCGAGACTGTCGGCATGCCCCGTCGTAACAAGCTTTCCGTCTGCGTTTCCACCCAGGCAGGCTGCGGCATGGGCTGCGCCTTTTGCGCTACCGGTCTCAACGGCCTCAAGCGCTCTCTGACCGCTCAAGAGATCGTCGACCAGGTGCTTCATGTATCCAACGACTTTGGCGAGCGTGCCACAAGCGTTGTCTTCATGGGCCAGGGCGAGCCGTTTGCCAACTACGACGAGGTTCTCAAGGCACTGCGTATCCTCAACGACCCCGATGGCATCGGTATCGGCGCCCGTCATCTCACCGTCTCTACCAGCGGCGTTATTCCCGGTATTCGCAAATTTGCCGACATCCCCGAGCAGTTCACGCTTGCCGTTTCCCTGCATTCCGCCATCCAGTCGACGCGCAATAAGCTCATGCCCGGTGTTAAGAAGTACACGCTGCTCCGCCTTCACGAGGCACTTCAGCTCTACACCGAAAAGACTGGCCGCCGCCCGACCTATGAATATGCCATGATCGAAGGCGTCAACGATACGAATCCCGAGATGCAGGCACTCTGCGACTTCTGCGAGGGAACGCTGTGCCACGTTAACCTGATTCGGCTTAACGACATCGAGGGCAGCCCGCTCAAGCCGTCGCCGATTCATAAGGTCGAAGATCTTCAGCGCCGCCTTGAGTCTCGTGGCATCGAGACCACGATTCGTAACTCCCGTGGTAACGATATTGACGCCGCTTGCGGACAGCTGAAGCAGCGCTTCAAAGTTCAGAAGAACGCATAGGGGAGTCGCACCCCAAAACGTTTCATGTGAAACATCGAACGACCCCGGTTGCAGAATATGCAACCGGGGTCGTTTCATTTATTGACCTTAATTTTGAATCAGCTGCTACCTGTCCCATTTTTTACGGCCAAAATAAGGGGTCCTTGTCTCATGAATCAGACATGGACCCCTTAGAATATGCTGAGTAATTGTTAGGTACCTAATAGCCTACATTTTCCCATTGGTTACTAACCCAACCTTGATTAATCTTGGGATTCTTCGTTACCTGAGCTGTACGCATGGCAACGTCTTCTGTCATAACATCCATTTTTTTCTTGGAAGTGTCGACTATATCTTGCGCGCCTCGAAGCAAGCGACCTCGAAGTTCATCGTCTGTCGCGATCTTATAGCCAGCAAAGGCACCAGCCGCGACAGTCGTCGCCAATGCAATCGCTGTTAAAATCTTATTCCTCATCTTGGCCTCTTTGATCAAACTGAATCATTTCACCAAGAATACGAGAGAGCTCTTCCTCGTCTTTAAACTCAATCTCGATCTTATTCTTTCCACGCGAGCTCTTCACACGCACGTTGGTATTAAATACCTGACGAAGCACACGGGCGGCCTTTTTAAAAGACTGAGGCGTCGCAGGCCTCGGCGTCTTAGGTGTCTCTCCGGCAGAAAACAACGGAGCAAGATTTTCTGTCGCTCTTACGGAAAGGCCCTCTGCAACAACTTTCTCTGCAAGTCGAATACGCGCGTCTTCATAGGGAACCGCAAGAATCGCACGTGCATGACCAGCAGTAAGTTTGCCCTCAAAAATCATCTGCTGAACTACTTCGGGGAGATCGAGAAGACGCAGCGAGTTTGTAATTGCAGAGCGTGACTTGCTTACTGCCTTCGACAATGCCTCTTGTGTCATACCGCTGGCATCAATGAGCTGACGATAACCCTTCGCCTCTTCGACGGGATTCAAATCAGAACGCTGAAGATTCTCGATAAGAGCAAGAGCGAGCATCTCCTCATCATTAACTTCCTTAATGATGACAGGCAGTTCCTCAAGACCAGCAAGCTTTGACGCCTGGTAACGACGCTCACCAGCGATGATCTCATAGCCGTTTCCACGCTTACGAACCAAAAGCGGCTGCAAAACGCCATGTTCTTGGATTGACTCGCTCAACTCGCGAAGTTCAGTTTCGTTAAAGTGAATTCGCGGCTGATTAGGGTTAGGAACGATATCTTCAATAGGTAGTTTTGTTTCAGATGCGGCATTTGAAACAGATGCAGCCGAACCACCGGTCTCATACTCGGCCTCTGAGACCAAAGCATTGAGTCCACGTCCCAAACCTCCACGTTTCTTTACACTAGGCACGCTTGATCACCTCTTTTGCAAGGTTCATATACGCTTTTGCACCCTTATTTTGAGGTGCATAGGTAATTACCGGCTCTCCAAAAGACGGAGCTTCGGAGATTTTAACCGTACGGGGGATCAGCGTCTTAAATGCCTTATCACCAAAGTACGATTGAACCTCCTCAACAACCTGATTCGACAGAGAAGTACGCGAATCAAACATCGTCATAAGCACGCCGTAAGTGTCTAAGCCCTTGTTCAGGCGCGATTTGACCATCTTCATTGACTCAAGCAGCTTTGTAACTCCCTCAAGTGCGTAATACTCGCACTGAATCGGAATCAAAACGCTGTCTGCCGCGGTCAAGGCGTTGATAGTAAGCAGGCCGAGCGAAGGGGGACAGTCAATGAAAATAAAATCGAACTCGTCCTGAATCGGCTCAAGCAAATCTTTGAGGCGGGTTTCACGAGCGATTGCGCTTACGAGCTCAATTTCCGCGCCTGCAAGCTGAATTGTAGCCGGAATTACGAATACCTTTTTGCAATTTGTATCAAGAACAAGCGATTCTGCCGGCACATCATTCAACAATGCATCATAGATGCAGTGATCAAGGTCTTCTTTTTCAATTCCAAATCCACTGGTACTGTTTCCCTGCGGATCAAAATCGACAATCAGTGTCTTACGACCTTGCTCACCCAGTGCTGCTGCAAGGTTTACAGCCGTCGTCGATTTACCGACACCGCCTTTTTGATTGATGATTGCAATGATACGCGTGTCTTTTGCGCTCTTAGAACGCTTAACGTCGCGAAATCCCACGGTCCCTCCTGGTGTGTATTAAAGCTGTCAAACGGAGGATGTTTCACGTGAAACATTCCGATTCGATATCAACCGCCATGTTTCACGTGAAACACTGCAAGTTGTTAGTATCCATTATGTTTCACGTGAAACATCTAGGCAAGCGGATTCTTCTTTGCCATGCCATTTGCACGAGGCAATGAGACAGATGCTGGATGACTCTTCTTAAGAACAATGAACTCCCTGTGGCCCAAGCCCTCAGGCAAATCGATTGCGTCATTCAGAAACAAAGTGAAGCCGCAAATCTTAGCTGCTGACATACCGGAAGCAAGCTCCTCATCCGAAGGATTGCCCTTGGTGATAACAAATAGCCCTCCATCCTTGAGGAACGGAGCCGCATACTCAACAAGAATCGGTAGAGGGGCCAGTGCGCGGGCGGTTACGACAGAGAACTGCTTCTTATGGTTTCGAGCATATTCTTCAAGACGATCATGGACCGCATGAGCATGTTTCAATCCAAGAGCATGGACAAAGGAATTGACAGCATCAACCTTCTTGCCAACAGAGTCAATATAAGTAGCTTTACGATGCGTGGCTATGGTTAACGGAATACCAGGGAAGCCCGCACCTGTACCCATATCGAGCAAAGCTCCCTCAGGAGCCTTATTGATATAGGGGAGTAAAACAAGTGAGTCGAGGATATGAAGTACTGCAGCATCTTCTACGTTGAGAATACGGGTGAGATTGGTTGTCTTATTTGTTTCCAAAACCAAATCCAAATGCTTGATACATTTCCTCAGCTCAACATCAGTTACGCTCGAGGAATACTCTTTGCAATAGGAAGTTAGGCGACTCAACATCTCGTCAGCTTGCTGCTCAGTAAGTACTAACAACGAAAGCTCCTTTCTGACAAAAATCAGTGTATCGAGAACTTTTGACAAAAAAAGGGGACGTGGAAACCACGTCCCCTTAGCATAAGCTCGAGTAGATTATCGAGCAACAATCACCACATGGCGATCGGGGTCAGAACCCTCAGAATGAGTATCGACGGCATCATTGCCACGAAGTGCAATGTGAACCAGTCGGCGCTCGTAGGCATTCATGGGAGGAAGCGAAACACTCTTATGAGTGCGGATGGCACGCTCGGCAGCAGACTGAGCCATGGAGGCAACCTTGTCCTGTCGGCGGCTCTTGTATCCCTCGACGTCCACTACAACCGGATACCTAAAGCCAAGCTTGCGGCTCACCAGCAAAGAGAACATAACCTGAAGGGCATCAAGGGTACGACCATGACGGCCAATGAGAACAGCAAGATCAGGAGCGGTAACATCCAAAATCAGCTCGCCCTCGTCACCCTCGTACTCATCAATAGGAGAGTTGGCGGCATCGAAGTGCGAAAGGATGGAACGCAGAATGGAAATCGCAACATCGGCGATGGTGTCGAGCTCCTCATCGGTCAGCTCTTCACCGGCCTTGTAGCGCTGTGCAATCTCGGGATAATCGCCCGCAATCTGCGGGGCAACCTCCTCAAGCATATCCTCGATGATCTCTTCAGACATAACGTACTCCAAAAGTTAGGTACCTAAATAAGATTGATATCCCGACTACTTCTTCTTGTGCGGGCGCGGCTTCTTCTCTCGACGAGTGACCTCAACCTGCAGCGGCGCGTTCTTAAGACGCTCCTCCTCATCGGCCTTCGCCTTGTCGATGACCTTCTGCGTCACAAAAATCTGCTGGATAACCTGCCAAGCAGACGAGACGTCGTAGTACAGCAGAACACCAACGGGAAGGCTCCAGCCCATCCAAAGCATCATGACCGTCATGACAACGGCCATCATACGCATGCTCTGGGCCTGCTGGCCGGTCTGGTTGCGCGACATATAGAGCTGCGGAATCAGGGTCAGGACGGCGAACAGGATCAGGCAGACCAGCGCAGGCAGTGCAACCATAAAGCCATCGGCAAAGGAAGCGCTCGGCGTGGTGGTCAGGTCGGGCAGGATATTGAAGAACGAGAACGTGCCCTCGTTAAAGTACTGCGGCAGGTTACGAAGCAGCGTAAACAGGGCAAACAGGATAGGCATCTGAATCAGAAGCGGCAGACAACCAGCCATGGGGTTGAACTTGTTCTCGCTGTAGAACTTCTGCATCTCCTCGGCCTGACGCTGGGGATCGTCGGCATAGCGCTCCTGGATCTCGAGCATCTTGGGCTGCAGCACCTGCATGCGAGCCGTCGACTTGGTCGACTTGAGCATAAGCGGCGTCAGCAGCAGACGGATGATGACCACCAGGATGATGATGGACAGGCCCCAGTCGACCGCAAAGGTCTGGATGAGCTTGAGCAGCTCGAAAAGGATGTTAACGATCCAATCCCACATGTAAGTTTTCCTCCGATAGCGAGTGCCCGCTAGGGCACAGGGTCATAACCGCCGACGTGCAGGGGATTGCAGCGAGCGATGCGCCTCACGGCAAGCCAGCAGCCTCTCAAAACACCGTACTTCTCAATCGCCTGGATGGCGTATTGCGAGCACGTTGGGTAATAAATGCAGGCGTCAGGCAATAAGGGCGAAATAACCTGTTGATATATGCGAATAGGAGCGATGGCAACACGTCGCAAAACGTGATTGCTCATCGCTCCTCCCCGGCAACGCCGGCGCGTTTCATAAGCGAACGCAATGCCTTGTCCATCTCCTGCGGCGAGGAATCCCTCGTCTTGGGAGTTGCGAACAAGATGATGTCATAACCCGCAACGGGAAATCCGCAGCTGCGGGCGGCCTCGCGCATCACACGCTTAGAACGGTTGCGCACGACAGCACAACCGAGCCGTTTAGCACCAACGAAGGCGACCCTTCCGGAGTCGCCTTCGCCAACCGATTCACATATGGTCATTCGAATCAGAGGGTGATTGAAACGACGCCCCTGACTGAACACATGCTCGAAATCTTGCCGAGACTTAATAGTCTTCATGCGAGATGTGTGTATCGCTGCTAGACAGTGAGACGCTTGCGGCCCTTGGCGCGACGACGGGCGAGCACGGCACGACCACCCTTAGTGGCCATACGGGCACGGAAGCCATGGGTCTTGGCACGCTTACGCTTATTAGGCTGATACGTACGCTTCATCTTAAGTTCCTCCTGCTGCATTTCGAGTGTCCGCGGGGGCGCGGACGCAGATATAGACACGTGAGCTTGAAGATTGTAGGGAAATCAATGTTCAAATGTCAAGAAATCAAAGGTAAAAGGTTGCGCAGTTCACACGGTTCCCCCATAAGCCAAGCTCGATTTAGCGGTACATGGCAACTTTTCACGATATTTCATCCAGTTTTCAACAGGTCATGTTGGCAATGTTGAGAACTTTTCGCCCGTTTTCCAAAGTTTTCAACAGGTTTTGAAAAGTTGTCGAAAGATGAGAAACATTGCACAGTGAGCTACTATTTGTTCAAAACCTTTTGAAAGATTGCGAGCGGCATGTCTGACGACTTTTACACCATGGTCGATTCCGGAGACCCGGCACCCGACAACGAGCACATCACCGGCGTGCGCGAAGAGCGTGACGAAGGTGAACAGACGACCACGCAGGGGCCGAAAGCCATGTACGCCGCACGCATCGCCGTCTATGACGACATGTTGTCGACACCGCGTGTGATCGTCATTGATCCGCAAGATGTCCGCACGTATTTGGAAGAGACGACCAACACCGTCTACCAGTGCATGAAAGAACAAGGCGGCCATATCTCGCTCATGGTCATCCGCGAGATTGTCGAAAACTTTATCCACGCGCACTTTGCCGAGCCCATCATCTCGATTCTGGACGGCGGAGACACCATCCGCTTTGCCGATCAAGGACCAGGCATCGACGACAAGGAGCGCGCTTTCGACTTTGGCGTTACCAGCGCAAACAGCAAGATGAAGCGCTATATCCGTGGAACCGGAGCAGGGTTTCCCATGGTGCAGGAGTATTTGGAAAACGCCGGCGGCGCCGTATCCATCGAGGACAACATGGGCAACGGCACCGTGGTTACGGTAAGCCTGAACCCTAAACGCGTGCAGGAAATCGAGCGCGCCGGCGGACGCGGTGCTGCTGTACGGCCCGAGACGGAGCATCCCACATATCCCCTGCCGGGAGCTTTTGCGCAGCAGCCCATGGCAACACAGCAGATGCAGCCCCCCGTGGGACAGATGCAGCAGCCCGGAATACTTCCTACACAAGAGCCCCAGGCGGCATCGATGTCGATGCCGCCAAACATGCCAGAGGCCATGCCGCTGGCGGATCAGGATGCAGCAACAATGCAGCAGGCGACGGGGGCACCGGGTGGCCAGCAAATGGGCTATCAGCCGAACCAACAGGGATATCCATATCAGCAGATGCCGCCACCGGGTTATGGCCAGCAGTTCCCGCAGCAGTACCAGCAGGGATATCAGCAGCCGTACCAGCAGATGCCGCAGCAGCAGTACAACCCCTGGGCCCAGCAGATGCCTCCGCAGCCTTACCAACAGTGGCCTCAAAGTTTTCAACAGCAAATGCCGCCGATGCAGAGTTCTCAACAACCAGCAGCTCAAATGATGTATCCTAATGCAGCAAATCAGTATGCGCAGCCACAACCGGACGTGTTCGTAAGCGATCGCGGCAACGCCGCGCTAGGCTATCTGGCGCAAAATCAAGCGTGCGGTGCAACCGATCTGGCGAGGGCGTTTGGAAACTCGGCCCCCACTTGGTCACGCACGCTCAATGACTTGGCGCAGGCCGGCTTGGTCATCAAGCATGGCCAGAAATACCATCTGACCGAACTCGGCGCCGCTCGCGTGCGAGCTCAGGGCTAAAGAACGGGAGAGACAGTGGACGAGGAAGCAAGCATCATCCTGGGGGATGCCATCGCCTTTTGCCAGCGCGACGGCCAAGATGCACGCCTCATCAACATGCTGGGGCAATCGCGCGCCATAAGCCTGACCGAAGATACGCTCACGATCGAGGCCCCCTCGCGCTTTGCCATCGCGCAGCTCAAAAAGCATCAGCCGACTATTGAGGCCTATCTGGAAGAAATCGCCTTTGCACCGATTGCGCTCGACATCGTGGCACCGCAAGGCGCCGCGACGGAATCCGCTGCCGCGACGGCGGCCGCCGCGGCTCCCGCTGCTTCCCCGGCGGTGCCGGCCTCCGCAGGCGACGTGCCGACAATCGAGCACCAGCACAGCGATGTTTCCCGTGAAACCATGGCACCGTTGCCGACCGCGGCGGCGACGCCAGCGAACGCACCCGTCACGCACATGCCCATCGCTCACGACGCAGCGGCGAGCGCGGATTCGGGCATTGCAATCAAGAACACACTCTCGGCCGATGATTTTCGTCGCATGATGAACCAGATGAAGGGCGGAGCGCCAACTAAATCCACGCAAGCTGCGACCCCCGCTTCACCCATGCCAGCACCGACTGTGCCGGCCGAGCAGAATACGGATGGAGCCCCGCTCGCCGCGAACTCAAAATTTACCTTTGAGAACTTTGTCTACGGCCCCGAGAACAGCCATGCCTATCGCTCGGCACTCAAGTTTGCCGCCCTCGCGGACGAGCGCGGCACATGCACATCACTGTTCATCTACGGCAAATCGGGCCTAGGCAAGACGCACCTACTGCTTGCCATCAAAAACGAGCTCGCCGAGAAGTCGCCCGAGATCAAGGTCAAGTATGCCAACTCCCAGGCATATCTGGACGACCTGATGACCGAGTTCGACCGCCAAAAGAAGAGCAACGCCCCCATCATGCAGGCGTACCACGGCGTGGACGTGCTCATCATCGATGACATCCAAAACATCATCGGCAAGCGCGCGAGCGTGGACTACTTTTTCCAACTCATGGACGAGTTCATCCGCAACAACAAGAAAGTCGTCATCGCGGCAGACCGCGCCCCCAAGGACCTGAGCATGGACGAGCGTCTGACGAGCCGCTTCAACGCCGGCATGCTCTGCCTGGTCGCAGAGCCCAGCTACGAGATGAAATACAAGATCTTGCAGCGCTACTACGAGAACACGATAGCCGCCGCGCCCGAGGCGGGCGACGACTCGCTGTTGGCGGCCTATGGCGGCGATGGCGGGCACCTGACCGACGAGCACTTTAAACACATGGCAGAGGTGTCGGGCACCAACATCCGCGAACTCGAGAGCTTTTGCGAGCGCTGCGCCGGCGAGGCGGGCGAGCGCGAGCGCGAGGGCGGGGAGCTCACCTTTGACGATATCGACGCCATCGCCAGCCAGTACTTCGACACATCGGCCAAAAAGATCAACGTGCAAACGGTTCAGTCCGTCATCGAAGAGCAGTACGGCGTGACGCACGAGGAGCTCATCGGCCCGCGTCGCAACGCCAATATCGCAAAAGCACGCCATATCGCTATCTACCTGGCCATCGAGATGTGCGAGATGACGACCACGGCGGTGGGCGCCGAATTTGGCAACCGCAACCACTCGACCGTCAGCACGAGTTACAAAAAGGTCCAGAAGATGATCCAGGAAGACCGCACCGTCACCGAAGACCTCAAGTCGCTGCGCGATAAAATTACACTGCGTTCGTAGGGAAATAGAGACACCTGTTGAAAACTTGTCGAAACCACGGGCATAAGGTGTCTAAAACCCAACCCGCGGTGATGAAAAGTTTTGCGCAGGTTTTGAACGTGGAAAACCACCCCTGTTGCACGCAGGTTGCTGTCGATTCTCTTTCTGGGTCTGACCTGCGTCTTTGGGAGTAATCAACAGTTTCGTCAGTGCTATTACTATTATTAAAATATTTATATCTATAGAAAGGTATTAAAAGATGAAGTTCACCGTCAGCCAGAGCTCGCTTACACAAGCCATCGGCGTCGTTATGAAGGGTGTCGCTTCGGCATCCACCCTTCCCATCCTGTCGGGCGTGCTCGTTAAGGCCCAAGACGGCATCTTGGAATTCCAGACCTCTAACTACACCATCTCGATCCGTCATCGCATCGCGGCGCATGTCGAAGAAGAGGGCGAGATGGTTATCCCCTGTAAGATGCTCTCCAATATCACCAAGACCCTCCCCGATGCCCCGGTCACCTTTGAGCTGTCCGAGCGCCAGGTGCTGATTGGTTGCGAGAAGAGCTCTTTCCGCCTGAACACGCTCGATGCCAATGACTTCCCCGAGTTTCCGGCCTATGCCATCGAGAGTGCCGTGGAGCTGCCGACCGATGTCTTGTCCGAGATGGTCGGCCGCGTGTGGCGCGTCACCTCGACCGACAAGGCTCGCCCCATCCTGGGCGGCGTGCACATGAAGGTCGAGAACAACACCGTACGCCTGGTGGCGACCGATTCCTTCCGCTTGGCCGTGTGCGATACGCAGGTCGAGACCTCGACCCTCGAGGGCTCCTTTGAGCTCAACGTTCCGGCCGACGCCTTTAACGACGCGCTGAACATCATGGCCAGCCAGGCGACCATCATGATCGGGGCTACCGACACCCAGGTCGTCTTCGAGGCCGGCAACACCACCTACGTGTCGCGCCGTATCGAGGGCGTGTACCCCAACTACAAGCAGCTCATCCCCGATTCGTGCGTGACGAGCGTCAAGATCGACGTCGCCGCCTTTAACGCCGCCCTCAAGCGCGTGGCCGTTATCGCGAGCGCCAACCCCGCCGTCAAGTTCGAGATCGATGTCGAGAACGGGCAGATGGGCCTGTCCTCCATTTCCAATGACCAGGACCTTGCGCAGGAGACGATCGATGTCGAGGCCGAGGGCGAGTCGGGTACCATCGCCTTCAACTACCATTACATCTTCGGCTGCCTCAATGCCCTGTCCAAGGAGAAGGAGATCACGCTGGAGCTCAAGAGCTACTCGCAGGCGGGCATCTTTAAGTCCTACGACAAGATCAACTACCTGTACCTGGTCATGCCGGTCCGCATCTAGCGCTGCGCCATGACCATGTTCGCCCGCGATCTTTCCGTCGCGCACTACCGCAGCTTCGATAGCTATCGCCTTGCCCTGGACGAGGGCGTGACGATACTTGCGGGACCCAACGCGGCGGGAAAGACCAATCTCATAGAGGCGCTGCAGCTGCTGACGAGCGGCGCCTCGTTTAGGCATCCGACCGCAGCCGAGCTCGTCCATGACGGCGTGGGCTCGTGCAAGGTCGAGCTGAGGATCGAGGGCGACGGCCGCGTGCTTGATATGGGATTGAGCGCGGAGGACGGTAAGCGCTCGTTTAGCCGCAACGGCAAGAGATGCTCTGCCGCCGGTGTGCGCGGGGTTCTTCCGAGCGTGCTGTTTTGCCCCGACCATCTGGACATGGTTAAGCGTGGCGCCAGTGTGCGCCGCGCCGCCCTCGATGACTTTGGCATGCAACTGAGCGCACGCTATGCCGATCTTGCGAGCACCTATGGGCGCTGCGTGACCCAGCGTAACGCCTTACTCAAGGAGACCTGGTGCTGCCGCGAGATGCTCGGCGCGTGGAACGATTCGATTGCCCGCGCGGGCTCGGCCCTGCTCGTGCACCGGTTGGCCCTGCTCGGCCGGCTGGCGGGCCATGTGCACACTGCCTACGGGCAAGTAGCGTCAGGTGAGGCCGCCAACGTGACCTATGCGTCCACGCTGGGGGCTTTGCCCCAGGTCGAGGATCGCGAAGAGCTGAAGGGTTGGGCGTACGAGCGCATGCTGGCCGCCCTTGACGAGCATGCCGACGAGGAAATTCGCCGCGGCGTGACGTTGGTGGGACCGCATCGCGACGAGATTGAGTTTACCGTGGCGGGTCGCTCCGCCCGTTCATTTGCCAGCCAAGGACAGCAGCGCACGCTGGTGCTGTCCTGGAAGGTGGCCGAGGTTGCCGTGGCTCGCGATGTCCTGGGCACCGCCCCACTGCTGCTTTTGGACGACGTGATGAGCGAGCTCGACGGCGAGCGTCGCGGCGCTTTCCTGCGGCTGATCGGCGATGATATCCAGACGGTCATAACCACGACCAACCTGGGGTACTTTACCGATGACCTGCTTGATCGAGCCAAGGTGGTGAGCATGGGTGAGACGTGCTAATTACGAGCGCGAGAGCGAGACAGTCGCCTTCAGCGGGTTTTTGAACGCAGAGCGCCAGCGCATCCTGGCGGCTGCAACGCCTAAGCGCCGTGCGCAGATGGAGGCCGCCGAGGAGTCGCGCACGGTCTATCGCGCATGGAACGCGGTGTGCTCGGGCACGCGCGAGGGGCGGCATGTGACGGGACTGCGCTACCTGCCCGAGTCCAATGAGCTGCTGGTGTATCTCGACTCGCCCTCGTGGACGCAGGAAATGACGCTGTTGCGCGAGATCATCCGCGCGCGCATGGAGCGCGCCGGTGCGCATGTGGACGGCCTGGTGTTCAAAACCACCGCGCCCGGTCACACGCCGCCCGCCGCCAAGGAGCGCCTGCGCCCGGCGACGACCGAGCGCCCGCCGGCCCCGCACGCCGACCTAAGTGAGGCCGAGTGCACCGAGATCGAGCGCCAGGTGGCGCCCATCGAAGACCAAAAACTGCGCGAGGCCCTCGAGAATGCCATGAGAGCCAGTGCCGAGTGGGCCAAGGGCGTGCAAAGCAAAAAAGAGCCTTAAATCGCATCTGGTGGCCTTGTAGAGCCAAATACCCTCGGTCCCGAGGGTATTTTTTTACGATAAACTAGTAAGGCTGTACACATTTTCTTGACTGAAGGAGGACGTGTGGCAAACGAAAACGATTACGATGGCGGCGAGATTAAGATTCTCGAAGGTCTCGAGGCCGTTCGTAAGCGCCCGGGCATGTATATCGGCTCGACGAGCGCCAGCGGTCTGCATCACCTGGTGTGGGAGATCGTTGACAACTCCGTCGACGAGGCCATGGCCGGTTTCTGCACCGAGATCCAGGTGACGGTCCACGCCGACAACTCCATCACGGTCGTCGACAACGGGCGCGGCATCCCCGTCGACGAGCACCCTGTTAAAAAGATCCCGACGCTCGAGGTCGTCATGACGATCTTGCACGCCGGCGGTAAGTTCGATAACTCGGCCTATAAGGTCTCGGGCGGCCTGCACGGCGTAGGCATCTCCGTCGTCAACGCACTGTCCAAGCGCGTGGTCGTTCAGGTTCGTCGCGATGGCAACACCTACGAGATGGAGTTCTCGCGCGGCAAGACCGTCAAGAAGATGGAGGTCGTGGGCACCTCGGATTCGACGGGCACCACCGTCACCTTCTGGCCCGACGACGAGATCTTCGAGACCCGCATCTACGATTTCGATACGCTGCACAACCGTCTGCAGGAGACAGCGTTCCTCAATAAGAACCTCAAGATCGTGCTGACCGACGAGCGCGAGGCGACTCCCCACGTGGAGGAGTTTTGCTACGAGGGCGGCATCATCGACTTCGTCAAGTTCCTCAACGAGGGCAAGGACGTCCCCGAGGCCTTTAAGGAGCCCATCTACATCGAGGGCAAATCGGACCCGGACGCTCCCGTGGCCAAGATGGGCGAGGTCGAGGTTTCCCTGCAGTGGAATAGCGGCTACGGCGAGAACGTCATGTCGTTTGCCAACGACATCTACACTCCCGAGGGCGGCATGCACCTTGAGGGCTTCCGCACCGCGCTCACCCGCGTGATCAACGACTACGCGCGCAAACAGAACCTGCTCAAGGAAAAAGACGCCAACCTGACCGGCGACGATGTGCGCGAGGGCCTCTCGGCCGTTATCTCGGTCAAGCTGCCCGATCCGCAGTTTGAGGGGCAGACCAAGGCCAAGCTCGGTAGCTCCTATATGCGCGCGCTCACGCTCAAGATCGTGACCGACGGCCTCGCCGATTACTTGGAGGAGCATCCCAAGCCCGCCCGCGAGATCGTCAAGAAGGCGCAACAGGCCTGCAAGGCGCGCAACGCCGCCCGCAAGGCGCGCGAGGCGACCCGCCGCAAGAGCCTGCTCGAGACGGCGTCCCTGCCCGGTAAGCTCGCTGACTGCTCAGTGCGCGATGCCGAGCTGACCGAGCTCTTCATCGTAGAGGGCGACTCGGCAGGCGGTTCGGCCAAGGACGGCCGTCGCCGAGACATCCAGGCGATTCTGCCCCTGCGCGGCAAGATTCTGAACGTCGAACGCGTTGGTGACCATCGCGCGTTCTCGAGCGACACCATCCAGTCGCTGATTACCGCGATCGGCTGCGGTGTCACGACGAGTGCCGGCGACGGCGGCGACTTCGATATCACCAAGGCGCGCTACCACAAGATCATCATCATGACCGATGCAGACGTCGACGGTGCGCATATCCGCATCCTGCTGCTGACGTTCTTCTACAAGTACATGCGTCCGCTGATCGATGCCGGCTACGTCTATGTTGCCTGCCCGCCTATCTTTGGCATTAAGGTGCGCAACAAGATCCACTACGTGTATCCCAACGGCCGCCAGCCCGAAGACGAGATCCTGCGCGACACCATTCAGAGCCTGGGCCTGAACCCCGACGATAACGACGAAGACGGCAAGGCCAAGGATGGCAAGATCACCAAGAAGCGCAAGGGCTATACCGTCCAGCGCTACAAGGGTCTGGGCGAGATGGACCCCAAGCAGCTCGCCTCGACGACGATGGATCCCAAGACCCGCATCCTGCAGCGCGTGTCGATCGAGGATGCCGTGGTGGCAGACCGCGCCGTGCGCGAGCTGATGGGTTCCGAGGTCGGCTATCGCCGCGAGTACATCGAGAAGCACGCGCATGACGCACGCTTCCTAGACGCCTAGCTTTCCCAGGCACCCCATCTTGCCCTTCAGGATTTCGGGCGCCGCACGCAAGGCGTGCGCCCTCATCCTTCAGGGCAACCTGGGGCACCTGGAAAACCTAGGAGGGTTATCCGGCATTCCCGGTAATCCGTCTCCGTGGTAGGGAACTAATGGACCACGCAAACCATGAGGAGGTAACGTGGCAGACGATATCAACAATAACGAGGGCATGGGCGAGGCCAGCGACGCCGGCATGCCCGACGATCTGAGGCGCCTGCTTGCCCGTGCTGAGCAGGGCGAGGACGGCGATCCGGACGCCTATAACCCCGATGCCGATGATGACGAGGAAGAGGACGACGGTGAGCTCGAGGAGAGCTTTGGCGAAGTCGACCGTGGCGCCTCGGCCGGCGAGGATATCAATGGCGGCCAGCTCCAGATTTCGGAGTTCGGTCGCGAGATGAAGCAGTCGTTTATCGAGTATTCGATGTCGGTCATCACGGCGCGCGCCCTGCCGGACGTGCGCGACGGCCTAAAGCCGGTGCACCGCCGCATCCTGTACGCGATGAACGAGAGCGGCATCTACCCCAACCGCCCGCACAAGAAGTCGGCCTGGACGGTCGGCGAAGTTATCGGTAAGTACCACCCGCATGGCGACTTCGCGGTCTATGAGGCCATGGTCCGCCTGGCGCAGTGGTTCTCCATGCGCACGCCGCTCATCGACGGTCACGGCAACTTCGGTAACATCGACGGCGACGGCGCGGCGGCCATGCGTTACACCGAGAGCCGCCTAGCAAAGCCCGCCATGGAATTGCTGCGTGACTTGCAGAAGGATACCGTCGACTGGCAGCCCAACTACGACGAATCGCTCGCCGAGCCTCAGGCGCTGCCTGCGCGCTTCCCCAACCTGCTGGTCAACGGCAGCCAGGGCATCGCCGTCGGCATGGCCACCAATATCGCCCCGCATAACCTCACCGAGGCGATCGAGGCAACCTGCTACCTGATCGATAATCCCGACGCCACTGTCGACGAGCTCATGCAGATCATGCCCGGTCCGGACTTCCCCACCGGCGCCATCATCATGGGCAGTGCCGGTATTAAGCAGAGCTACGAGACCGGCCGTGGCTCCATTACCGTGCGCGCCAAGGCTCACGTGGAGTCCACCAAGACCGGCCGCAGCCGCCTGGTCTTTACCGAGATTCCCTACATGGTCAACAAGGGCACCCTGCAGGAGAAGATCGCCCAGCTCGTCAACGATAAGCGCATCGAGGGCATCTCGGATATGCGCGATGAGTCCAACCAGAAGGGTATCCGTCTGGTCATCGAGCTCAAGAAGGGCGTCATTCCGCAGGTCGTGCTCAACAATCTGTATAAGTACACCTCGCTGCAGACGACCTTTGGCGCCAACAACCTGGCACTTGTCAACGGCGTTCCCAAATGCCTGAGCCTGCGCGAGATGCTGCAGCACTACATTGACCACCAGGTCGACGTCGTCACCCGCCGCACCCGCTTCGACCTTAAAAAGGCCCAGGCGCGTGCCCATATCCTCGAGGGCTATCTGATGGCTCTCGACCATATCGACGAGGTCATCAGCATCATCCGCTCCTCGCAGACCGATTCTGAGGCCAGCAGTCGCCTAATCGAGCGCTTCGGTTTTACGCCCGAGCAGACTACGGCCATCCTCGAGATGAAGCTGCGCCGCCTGACCGGCCTGGAGCGCGACAAGATTCAGGAAGAGCTGGACGGCTTGCGCCGCGCCATCGCCTACTATGAGGACCTGTTGGCGCACGAGGAGAAGATTCTGGGCGTCATCAAGGAAGAGATGCGCGAGATTTCCAAGAAGTTCGGCGACAAGCGCCGCACCGAGATCAGCCATGTCGAGAAGGACCTGGACGTCGAAGACCTGATTGCCGACGAGGACATGGTCGTGACCATCACCCACACCGGCTACGTCAAGCGCATCCCGGTGGCCGCCTATCGCGCCCAGAAGCGCGGCGGCAAGGGCGTATCGGGCGTTAACCTCAAAGAAGACGATGTTATCGACGAGATGTTCATTGCGTCCACGCACGAGTACGTGCTGTTCTTCTCGAGCAAGGGCAAGGTCTATCGCCTGAAGGTGCACGAGCTGCCGGTGGGTACGCGCCAGGCACGCGGTACCGCGATCGTCAACCTGCTGCCCTTTGAGGAGGGCGAGAAGATTGCGAGCGTCATCAGCTGCCGCGAGTTCCCCGCCGACGAGTATCTGATGTTTGCCACCAAGAGCGGCATGGTCAAGAAGACCGTGATGAGCGCCTACGACCGTAGCCGCCGCGATGGCCTGATCGCCATCAACCTGAGGGACGACGACGCGCTGCTCGCTGTACGCCGCGTGCGCGAGGGTGACAAGATCATCATGGCAACCACCGCGGGCAAGGCGATTATGTTCCCCGAGGACCAGGTGCGCGCCACCGGTCGCGATACCAGCGGCGTCCGCGGCATTGGCATGAAGGAAGGCGTGAGCGTTTTGGGTATGGAGGTTACCAACGGCAATGGTGACCTGTTTGTCATTACCGAGCGCGGCTACGGCAAGCGCACGCCGGTTGCGGACTACCCGGAGCAGAACCGCGGCGGCCAGGGCGTCTACACCATCCAGATGACCGAGCGCAAGGGTAACCTCGCAGCCATGAAGACGGTGGGTCCGCAGCATGAGCTGTTCATCGTGACGGAGGGTGCGACGGTCATTCGCGTCAAGACCGACGAGATCAGCCAAACCGGTCGCGCCACCCAGGGCGTCAAGATGATGACCGTCGACGACAACGACCGCGTATGCGCCGTAGCCCGCATGACAGCCGCCAAGGAGAAGCCCGAAGGCGAAGCCGCAGAAGACAGCTCTGCCCCCGAAGAAACCCCAGTCGACCTAGGCGACGGCAACGACATACCAGAAGATCTCTTAGACGAGTAAGAGGAACTAGCTGGTAGAAAATATCAGACCCCATATATCGGCGGTCGGCGCACCCGCGCGCTGACCGCTTTTTTGACAACCTTGGACCCCGTGCCCGCCGAGTGGGCGAGATGGGTTAGGTTTGTCGCGAGTTCCGCACGCAAAGAAGGCCACTTAATGTGGCCTTCGTCTTGCGCAG
>ERZ841116.188-NODE-188-length-54067-cov-12.906225_pt1 | contig 54067 bp, 48 predicted proteins | sample MGYA00519875_ERZ841116 | MGnify/ENA primary metagenome ERZ841116 (study PRJEB31850, sample SAMEA3708889) | human gut metagenome | biome: human gut; feature: human-associated habitat; material: faeces | place: China | collected 2014 ... | reverse complement strand
GCTCTTTGTTTAAACTTTATATCATAACTCATATTATATTTGTTAACTTATTTAATAATTTTCATACCTTTATTATTAAGTTCGTTTACTATATAAAGTGTTAATATATAAATATTAATAGAAATAATTTAATAATATGATTATAGAAATATTTATCTAAAATACTAATATAGAGAGATATTTTATTGGAATGAATTGGAATTAAATATATTGACTTTATAAAAAAAAGGTGTTAAGCTACTATCAGAATATAAAATTACATTATAAAAAAAACTTTTAAATTTAGTCCAGAGAGGCTAAAAAAGGAGGATATAATATGTTATTAAAAGGAAGAAATTTAGTCAAATCAGAAGACTTTTCTGTTGAAGAAATAGATCAAATATTATCACTATCTCAAAATATAATTGAGAACCCATCAAAATATTCTCGTGTGTGTGAAGGTAAATTATTGGCTACATTATTTTATGAGCCATCAACAAGAACAAGATTAAGCTTTGAATCAGCAATGTGCAGATTAGGTGGAAGCGTAGTAGGTTTTTCAGAACCTAATTCATCATCTGTGTCAAAAGGAGAATCATTAGGAGATACTATAAGAACAGTATCATGCTATGCAGATACAATAGTAATGAGACATCCAGTAGCAGGTTCGGCTGAAGAAGCGACAAAATATACAGAAGTACCTTTTATAAATGCGGGAGATGGAGGAAATCAACATCCAACACAAACACTTACAGATCTACTTACTATAAAATCACTAAAAGGAAGTTTAGAAAATCATACAATCGGATTATGTGGAGACTTAAAAAATGGAAGAACAGTACATTCTTTAGTAAAATCTATGTCTAGATATAAAGGAATTAAGTTTATATTTATATCTCCAGATGAATTAAAGATGCCAAAGTATATAAAAGATGCTATACAAGAGCAAGGACACGCTTATTATGAAACAGATAACTTAGATGAAGTTATAGGTAGTTTAGATATTTTATATATGACAAGAGTACAAAGAGAAAGATTTGAAAATCAAGAGCAATATGAGAAATTAAAAAATTACTATATACTAAATAAATCGAAAATGCAAAATGCTAGAGAAGATATGCTTGTTATGCATCCATTACCAAGAGTAAATGAAATAGATGTAGATGTAGATGATGATAAAAGAGCAGTATATTTTAAGCAAGCTAAATATGGAATGTTTGTAAGAATGGCATTGATAATGAAGCTTTTAGGAATTAAAGAAGTTCAAAATGATTTAGAAGAAGTAGCAATAGATTAAATATAAATTTAGACAAAACGTATGATGACAAGGGGAGAATGAATATGTATAAAGTGATTGAAAATAGATACATAGGGGAAGATATGTATATTATGAGGGTTGAAGGTAAGTTTGAAGGAAAAATGGGGCAATTTTATATGTTAAGAGCATGGGATAAGTTTCCACTTCTTTCAAGACCAATAAGTATACATGATATAGATGAGAATAGTATAAGTTTTTTATATAAAGTTGTAGGAGAAGGTACTCAAATACTAAGCAAAGTAAAAGTAAATGAAACTATAAAACTAGAAGGTCCATATGGAAATGGATACGAAAAGGTTAAAGGTAAGGTTGCTTTAGTAGGTGGAGGAATCGGAGTGGCGCCACTTTACTTAGTTGCTAAAAATATAGAAAATTGTGATGCATATTTAGGATTTAGAAAAGAAGCTATATTAGAAGAAGAATATAAAGAAGTTTGTAAAGAAGTTCATATAGCTACGGGGGATAAATTTGTAACGGATATTTTAGATATTGAAAAATATGATTATATATTAACTTGTGGTCCGACACCTATGATGGAAAAGTTAGTTAAGATGACAGAAGGAACTAATACGAAGATAATGGTATCTTTAGAAAATCATATGGCATGTGGAGTTGGGGCATGTTTAGTATGTACTTGTAAGACACAATTTGGAAACAAGAAAACATGTAAAGATGGACCTGTATTCTGGGGAGAGGACGTGATATTTAATGGCTAATTTAGGTGTAAAATTCGGGAACATCGATTTTAAAAATCCAGTTGTTATGGCTTCGGGAACTTTTGGATTCGGTAAAGAGTATAATGAAATTTATGATATACAAAAATTAGGTGGAGTAAGTAGTAAAGGTCTTACTTTAGAAAAAAGAGATGGAAATAAAGGAATGAGAGTATGGGAGACTCCATCTGGAATGATGAACAGCGTAGGACTTGAAAACCCAGGTGTTCAAGGATTCATAGATAATGAACTACAATTTTTCAAAGATTTAGATTTAGTAAGAATAGCTAATTTAGGTGGATCAACATTAGATGATTATGTAAAAGGGGCAGAACTTTTAAATAATCAACCTATAGATATGATAGAGTTAAACATATCGTGTCCAAATGTAAAAGCTGGTGGAATGGCATTTGGTATAAAAAATGAAGTTGCAAGAGAAGTTGTAAGGGCAGTTAGAAAAGTTACAGATTTACCTCTTGTAGTTAAATTATCACCTAATGCTGAAGATATAGTTGGTATGGCTAAAGTTTGTGAAGAAGAAGGTGCAGATGGTATATCTTTAGTAAATACATTTAAAGCAATGGCTATAGATATACATAAGAGAAAACCAGTATTTGAAAATATATATGCAGGTTTATCAGGTCCTGCAATAAAGCCAATAGCTCTTAGAATGGTTCATGAGGTATGTAAAAATGTAAGCATACCAGTTATGGGAATGGGCGGAATAACTACAGCTCAAGATGCTATAGAGTTTATAATGGCTGGGGCGACGTGTATTCAAGTTGGAACTGCCAACTTCATGAATCCTAAAATAGGTCTTGAAATAATAGATGGAATAGAAGAATTCATGAAAAAAGAAGGAATAAAAAGTTTAGACGAAATTAGAGGTATATTATAATAATTAAAATAAACATATGAAAATTTTGGAGGACGTAAATATGAGTAAAGTTGATGTAGTAGAAATATTAAAGAAAAGTGATGCATTATTAGAAGGACACTTCTTGCTATCTTCAGGAAAGCATAGTAATAGATACGTTCAATGTGCAAAAGTATTAAGATTTCCTCAATATGCAGAGCAAGTATTAAGTACGGTAGTTGAGCAAATAAAAGATTTAGATATAGATTTAGTAGTAGGGCCTGCAATGGGTGGAGTTATAGTTTCTTATGAATTAGGAAGACAATTAAACAAGGAGACTGTATTCACTGAAAGAAAAGATGGAGTAATGGAACTTAGAAGAGGATTTGAAGTTAAGCCAGGAGCTAAAATAATAATAGCTGAAGATGTTGTTACTACTGGAAAATCAACAATAGAAACTAAAGAAGCTTTAGAAAAATTAGGTGGAGAAGTTATAGGGGTAGCTTGCATAGCAAATAGAACTTCTAAAGATATAGGTATGCCTATATATAGTGCAATAAAGTTAGATATACAAGTTCATGATGCTGATGAGTGTCCTTTATGTAAAGAAGGAAATATAGAGTTAGTTAAACCTGGTAGTAGGGAGTTTAAAGAGCTAGGAATGTAATTAAATACAAAATGATAAAAGGACTTAGCAATTGCTAAGTCCTTATTTTTATTAAATAATATGGTTAAATTAATAAAAATATATCTATACAATTAATAAATTTACTTAGTAATGGTTAATAAATAGTTTTTAAATTCTTGTAAAAATATTTCAGTAGCTTTTGTAACATTTATATTTTTAGGTAAAATATAAGAGAAATTACGATTATAAGATTTGTCCAATTCTATAGTAATTAACTCTTTATTTTTAGCTGCAGGAGCAGCTACAAAATTAGATATTAAAGTTATACCAAGACCATTTCTAACAGCCTCTTTAACGGCATAATTGCTACCTAAAATCATTAAATTTTTTGGAAGTATTTTATTTGAGTTTAAAAATAGATTTAAGTATTCTCTAGTTCCAGAACCTTCTTCACGAGCTACCCAATTTTGATTTTGTAACAAATTAAAGGTAAATTTGTTATTAATCCAGTGAGGGTCATAAGGAACTGCTAAAACCATTTTATCTTCTGATAGATATTCTTGATTCAAATTGGGGTAAGAGGATACACCTTCTATGAATCCGATGTCTAAAGTTAAATCTTTTAAATTCTCAGCAATTAAAGTCGTATTCTCAATAAGTAGATCAACTTCTATATCTGGGTATTTCTTACGAAAAATAGTCAGAAATCCAGGAAGAATATACTCTCCAATAGTTAAGCTAGCACCAACCTTTATAATACCTTTAATAGAATCTGAAATATCTCGAACTTCCATATATGTAGTATCTAAGATATGTAGAATTTCTTTTGCTCTGTTATAAAGTTTATAGCCATTTTCAGTTATAACAATTGATTTATGTTTTATAGATCTATTAATCAAAGTAACACCATAGTAACTTTCTAAATTTTTTATATGTGTACTGACACTGGGCTGAGATAAATTTAAATATTCACCAGCCTTTGTAAAGTTTTTATGCTCTACTACAGCAACAAAAGTTTTTAACTCTTCAAACAATATAATACCTCCCAAACTTGATTTAATGATTATATCTATATTATACATATAATCATTAAAAATATTAATAATTATCATATATTTTATCTATTTTACTTATAATAAGTAAACTTATATAATAATATGTGCTTAGTTTTAGAATTTATATTTATTTGATAATAATATGGAATGAATACAAACACAAATAACATTTTAAGAGGTGAGTCATAATTTATGAGGAAAAACAATAAAATATTAAATGAAACAAAAGATATATTACCAGGACTTATAGTATCTATATCAATATCTTTAATTAGTATGGGATTATCAAAGTTTGCTCCGAGTTTAGGTGCAGGAACTATAGCAATATTTTTAGGTATGTTAGCAGGAAACTTATTCCTAGGACAAAAAGTGTTCCAAAAAGGATATAAATTTTCTGAAACTAACCTATTATCATACTCAATAGTATTGCTTGGAGGAACTTTAAGTGTAACAAAATTAATGGAATTAGGATTTAACGGAATATTTTTCGTTATTATACAAATGACAATTACAATAGTTGGAGCGATGTATATAGGTAAAAAGTTAGGCTTTAGTCAGAACTTTAGAATGCTTATGGCAAGTGGAAATGCAGTATGTGGTTCATCTGCAATAGCTGCAACAGCTCCAGTTATAGATGCAAGCGATGAGGATAAAGGAATAGCTATTACAGTAGTAAATATAACAGGGATATTTTTAATGTTTTTACTTCCGGTTTTATCTAGATATTTATATAACCATGAAGCTGTAAGAACATCAGCTATGATAGGTGGAACACTTCAATCAGTAGGACAAGTTGTTGCTAGTGGAGAGATGGTTAATGAGCATGTTAAGGAATTAGCTACGATATTCAAAATTGTAAGAGTTATATTATTAGTTGGAGTAATATTTGTTCTTGGCCATATAAAACAAAAAACTAACCATGAAATAGTAGAAGAAGAAATATCAGATGTTAAAAAAGGTAAAATAAAAATACCATGGTATGTTATAGGGTTCTTTATAACATGTGCATTATTTACTTTAAATATAATATCACCAGAAGTATCATACTTATTTAAGGCTATAAGTAATAAACTAGAAATAATAGCATTAGCTGCAATAGGCCTTAGAGTTAATTTAAGAGAATTAATAAAACAAGGTAAATCAGTATCATTATATGCTTTATTTGTAGGTTCATTACAAGTAGTTACTGCTATAGCATTAATATCTATATTCTTATAATAATTAAAAATAATGCAATAAAAAGTATTTATTAAAACTATATGTATAAAAAGAAATACTAGGAATGTATATATTTACATTCCTAGTATTTCTTTTATTTTTTCACATAACATATCCAAATGCTCTGGATTATTTATTAAATCAACTTCATTTATGTTAACATATAAAACTGGTGACTGGTCATATTCAGAAATCCATTTTTCATATCTATTATGAAGATTTTCCCAGTATTCTATATCGACTGTTTTCTCCATATCACGACCTCTAAGATTTATTCTATGGATTATAGAATCTAAAGATCCATCAAGATATATCATTAAGTCAGGTCTTCTTAAATAAGGAACCATATCATTAAATAAATCTCTATAAGTTATATAATCCCTTTTAGTCATTTTTTCATTATCATATAAATTTCTAGCGAATATTTCTACATCTTCATATATACTTCTATCTTGTATGTTGTTTAATCCATTGCTGTCTATTTCTTTTTGTTGTTTAAATCTTTGAGCTAAGAAGTATAATTGTAAGTGGAACCCCCATTTTTCTTGATCCTTATAAAAGTCTTCTAAATATGGGTTACCATCAACTTTTTCATAATGTGCCTCAAACCCAAGTCTTTCTGCAACTAATTTAGTTAAAGTTGATTTACCAGCACCAACATTACCAGCTACTGTTATGAATAAATCTCTATTTAAAGGCTTATTGCATTGATTTACTAATTTGAACATGTCGTCTTTCCTCCTAAAGTTGAAATTGCTTCCTCTACTTTATCTATGATAAATTTTCTATCTTCTTCTTTATTTAAGAAGTCTAAATTTGAATTATCAATTTCTATTATTATAGGTTCTTTACCCATAAAATTGTGTTTTATAGATAATGGGTTGAAATAATATTTATATTCCGTGCGTAATCCATCAATATAGTTTCTATCCATTTGTCTTTCAAAGCTTCTATCTCTCATTGCTATTCTTTTCATCAGAACATCTGTATTAGAATTTAAATATATTATAATATCTGGTTGAGGTAAGTCATTAACAAATATGTTGTATACCTGTTTATATCTATGGAATTGCATCTTATCAAGTGTTATACCTGCAAATATAAGGTTTTTTATTATATGATAATCACTTACAACTCCTTTAGATTTACTTAACACATTTTTTTCAGTATCTTCTAATTGTTTAAATCTATTAAATAGAAAAAATGCTTCTGTTTGCAAAGCATATTCTTTAATATCTGTATAAAATTTTGATAAAAAAGGATTTTCTTCGACTATTTCTCTTAAAAGAGTATAGCCAAAATGCTGGTTAAGTATATTAGCTAATGTAGTTTTTCCTACACCGATAGGACCTTCAACAGCTATAAATATACCTCTGTTATTCATATAAAATCACCCTCTAAAAATAATGTCTTATGTATTTTAGCAGAAAAGAAATTAAAATACTACTCTAGACTTTTTATTTTGCAGCATAATTTAAATTAATTCATTTAATTTATGAAAAATATGGGTAAATTAAAGATATAATAAATTTATAATAATTTACATTGAGGAGTATCAATTTATGAAGGTTTATGAACAAGATAATACAGTTATATTAGAAGATATAAAAGATTTTAATCCAAAGCACATATTTGAATGTGGTCAGTGTTTTAGATGGATTAAAGAAGATGATGAATCATATACAGGTGTAGCAAAAGGAAGAGTTATAAATGTTTCAAAACAAGGAGATAAAGTTTTTTTAAAAAATACTAATTTAGATGATTTTAATAATATTTGGTTTGAATACTTTGATTTAGGAACAGACTATGGAAAGATAAAAGATATATTAAGAAATATGGATGAACATTTAGAGAAAGCGACAGAATTTGGCGAGGGTATAAGAATTCTTAAACAAGATGGATGGGAAATGCTTATATCGTTCATAATATCATCAAACAATAGAATACCGATGATACAAAAAGCCATAAATAATTTATCTAGAGAATTTGGGACATATATTGGTGAATATAATGGAAAAGAATATTATGCTTTTCCAACTCCAGAACAATTAAGTAAGGCTAGCCAGGAACAAATAAGGGCATGCCAAACAGGATTTAGAGATAAATATATAAAGAGTACAACAGACAGTGTTATTCTAAACAATAAAAATATATCTGAATATACTAAGTTAAATACAGAAGAGTGCCTAAAGGAATTATTAAAATTTAATGGAGTTGGTCCTAAAGTAGGGGATTGTATAGCACTATTTGGAATGCAAAAGTATGATACTTTCCCTGTAGACGTATGGGTTAAAAGAGTTATGCAAGAATTCTATGTAGAAGAGGACCTAAGTTTACCTAAAATAAGAGCATATGCTATAGATAAATTTAAAGAATTATCTGGATTTGCACAACAGTACTTATTCTATTATGCAAGGGAGCTTGGTATAGGAAGATAATAAAAGGAGAATTTTTATGAGTGTTGGAGGTGTTTTGTTTTTAAGCTATTTAATTATATCTTATATCGCTGGTGCACTAATATCTATGACTATAATACTTGAAAATAGGGACCCTGCTAAAACTATGACTTGGCTATTAATATTTATATTATTGCCAGGCATAGGAATTGTGATATATGCCATATTTGGTAGAAATATAAGAAAAATAAAGATGCTTAGAACTCAAAAACTAGCAACAGATATAAAGGATAAAAATTTATTTGAGAACTTAGAGGAAATAGAAGAATTAGTAACATTAGAACAAAAATCTATAAGGAATAATATAATACTTAACGACGTAGAGGAGGAAGATTCTGCTAAGAAAAGAGTTATAAGTTTGCTATTAAATACAGGGGTATTTCCATTTACAACTAATAATAATATAGAAGTTTATACTGATGGAAATCAAAAATTTGAAAGACTTCTTAAAGATATAGAAAATGCTAAAGAATATATACACTTAGAATATTTTATAATAAAAGAAAGTGAAATAGGAACAAAGATAAAAAATGCATTAATTAAAAAATCAAAGCAAGGCGTGAAGGTGAGAATTTTATATGATGATGTAGGATGCTGGAGATTTTGGTTTCATAGGAATTTCTTTAATGAAATGAGAAAGCATAATATACAAATTGAACCATTTATACCAAATAAATTTCCTATACTAGGAGGAAAGTTAAACTATAGAAATCATAGAAAGATAGTAGTAATAGATGGTTATATAGGATATACAGGTGGCATAAATATAGGTGATGAGTATTTAGGAATGAATAAAAAGTTTGGTTATTGGAGAGATACTCATATAAGAGTAGAAGGTACTTCAGTATACATGCTTCAAATGATTTTCTTAACAGATTGGTATTATACAACAAAAGAGATTCTCTTAACTAAAAGATTTTTTCCTAAAATGGGTCACTGCGGAAATAGTATGGTTCAAGTTGCAGCAAGTGGACCAGACAGTGATTGGGAGGCGATACATTATGCTTATTTTTCAGCTATATGTCAGGCTAAAAAAAGCATATATATAGAAACACCATATTTTATACCAGATGAAAGTTTATTAAAAGCTTTAAATAGTGCAGCTTTAAGTGGAGTAGATGTTAGAATTATATTCCCTAAAATAGCTGATCATAAAATTGTAAATACAGCATCTTATTCGTATTTTAGTGATATATTAAAATCTGGAGGTAAGGTTTATTTATACACGAAAGGATTTATACACTCTAAAGTTATAATTATAGATGATAAAATAACTTCAACTGGATCAGCTAATATGGATTTAAGAAGTTTTATGTTAAATTTTGAAATAAATGCATTTATATATGATAAAGAAGTAATAGATATTATGACTAAGGATTTTTTAGAAGATATGAAAAATAGTGAAGAGTTAAAATTAGAAGAGTTTAACAATAGAAGTATGATTAAAAAAGTTAAAGAATCAATAGCTAGGTTATTTTCACCTATATTATAAAAAAGTTATAAAAACTATTGAAAATTGGATATAATTAATATACTATAATAATTGTTAGCACTCTTAACTGGAGAGTGATAAAAAATATTATAGTATATTTTTATTTTTACATATAAATATTTACTAGGAGGTAAAATATGAAAATAAGACCATTAGCTGATAGAGTAGTTATAAAAAAATTAGAGGCTGAAGAAAAGACTGCAAGTGGTATAGTTTTACCAGGAACAGCTAAAGAACAACCACAAATGGCTGAAGTTATAGAAGTTGGACCAGGTGGTATAGTGGACGGAAAAGAAATAACAATGGAGTTAAAAGTAGGAGATAAAGTTATATTCCAAAAGTATGCAGGTACTGAGGTTAAGATAGAAGGAAATGAATATACAATATTAAGACAAAGCGATATATTAGCTGTTGTTGAATAATTTAAGGGAGGGGTTAATCATGGCTAAAGAAATAAAATTTGCGCAAGATACTAGAAAAGCATTAGAAACAGGTGTAAATAAATTAGCAGATACAGTAAAAGTTACTTTAGGACCAAAAGGAAGAAATGTTATATTAGATAAAAAATTTGGAGCACCTCTTATAACTAATGATGGTGTAACAATAGCTAAAGAAATAGAGTTAGAAGATAGATTTGAAAATATGGGAGCTCAATTAGTTAAGGAAGTTGCTACTAAAACTAATGATGTAGCTGGTGATGGTACTACAACTGCTACAGTTTTAGCTCAAGCTATAATAAGAGAAGGGCTAAAAAATGTAACAGCAGGAGCTAACCCAGTTTTAATAAGAAAAGGTATACAAAAAGCGGTTGAAGTTGCAGTAGAAGAATTAAAATCTCAATCTAGAACTATAGAAACTAAGGAATCTATATCTCAAGTTGCTTCTATATCTGCAGGAGATGAAGAAGTAGGAAAATTAATAGCAGAAGCTATGGAGATAGTAGGAAAAGACGGTGTAATAACTGTTGAAGAATCTAAGACGATGAATACTGAATTAGATGCTGTTGAAGGTATGCAATTTGATAGAGGATTTATTTCAGCATACATGGTTACAGATGTAGATAAAATGGAAGCAGTATTAAATGATCCATATATATTAATAACAGATAGAAAAATATCTAACATACAAGATATATTACCTATACTTGAGCAAATAGTTCAACAAGGTAAAAAACTATTAATAATAGCTGAGGATGTAGATGGAGAAGCATTATCTACATTAGTAGTTAATAAATTAAGAGGAACATTTGAAGTTGTTGCAGTTAAAGCTCCAGGATTTGGTGATAGAAGAAAAGCAATGCTTGAAGATATAGCAACACTTACTGGAGGAGTTGTAATATCTGAGGAATTAGGATATGACTTAAAAGAAGCAGATGTAACTATGTTAGGTAGAGCAGGTTCTATAAAAGTAACTAAAGAAGCTACTACAATAGTAGATGGATTTGGAGATAAAGTTGCTATAGAAAATAGAGTTAATCAAATAAAACATCAAGTAGAAGAGACTACTTCAGAATTTGATAAAGAAAAATTAATGGAGAGATTAGCTAAACTTGCTGGTGGGGTAGCTGTTATAAAAGTAGGAGCTGCTACAGAAGTTGAAATGAAAGAAAGAAAATTAAGAATAGAAGATGCACTTAATGCTACAAGAGCAGCTGTTGAAGAAGGTATAGTTGCTGGTGGTGGAACAGCTTTAGTTAGTGTAATACCAGCTTTAGATAAGTTAGTATTAGAACTAGAAGGAGAAGTTCAAATAGGTGCTAAGATAATAAGAAAAGCATTAGAAGAGCCATTAAGACAAATAGCTATAAATGCAGGTCTTGAAGGTGCTGTTATAACAGAAAGAGTAATTAATGCAGAGCCTGAGGTAGGATTTGATGCATTAAATGAAAGATATGTTAACATGATAGAGGTTGGTATAGTTGACCCAACTAAGGTTACTAGAAGTGCTTTACAAAATGCAGCATCTATAGCTGGAGTATTCTTAACTACTGAAGCTGCAGTTGCAGATTTACCAGAAGCTGAACCTGCTATGCCAGGAATGGGCGGAGGAATGCCAGGAATGATGTAATAAAAAGAGTAGCAAATTGCTACTCTTTTTTACGCTTAAGTATATTATAATATTTTAAAAGATGTGGATACTTCTGAATGTAAGTAATATCAATAAATTGGTTTTGAGCGTAAAAAAGATTTTGAGCAACGGACGAAGTCGTTGGCGACATGAACTGTTTCGCCGACACGTCGATCAAGCGAAGCGAATTTTTTATTTTTAAATAAAAACTTATTTAACTAAAATTAGATATTTCTTTAATGAAAGTCAGAATAATTGGAAGAGAATTTGCAAAATATATATTTGATATATTATAAATATCATAAAAGTTCACCTTAGGGAGGCATAAAATGAGCAAATTTGTTGATGAATTAAAAAAAGATATAGAAGGTATGGAAGCTCGTCATGAGCAACATAAAGAATTAAGACATGAAAAGCATGAAGAAAAGAAACTTGCTAGAGAGTTAAAGCATCAAATGAAACATGAAGAGCATGAAAAAGTTAAACAAGGTCGTAAGGTAGCTCATGAAGAAAAAAAAGAAGAAAGACACGCAAGACATGAAGAAAAGAAATTCGAAAAAGAGTTAAAACATCAGATGAAGCATGAAGAATAAAGAAAAAGATGGTTATACAAAATAGTATGACCATCTTTTTCATTACATAAGATTATTTATTAAAGTATCTATAAGTAACTTTGTTAAATTCTTTAATTGGTTTATACAATTATTATTGAAATCTAACATATACTACTTTTAATCTAAACTAGTAGTGATATAATTTTAATATGTAATATATTGGGAGTTTATTATTAGGAAAATTAACTAGTACAATGAATTAATTTTTTAATAATTAAACAAATACTGTAGAATATCAATAAGAGGGGAATTGTATATGGATTTAAGGAAGTTATTACAAGATGTTAAAGATGGTTCTACTAATATAGACGATGCATTAAGTTCACTTAAGAACTTACCTTATGAAGATATTGGATATGCTAATATAGATCATCATAGAGAAATAAGAAATGGATACCCAGAAGTTATTTACTGTGAAGGAAAGAGTGATGAACACATATTGGGAATTATAGAAAGAATGATGGAAAAAGGATCGAATATATTAGGAACTAGATGTAGAAGAGAAACTTTTGAAAAAATAAAAAGAGTTTATTCTAATTCGGAATATGAAGAAATATCTAAAATATTAAAAATTAAGAATCATAAAATATCTAATATAGGTAAAGGAAAAATCGTAGTTGTTAGTGGAGGAACATCTGATATACCTGTTGCAGACGAAGCTTACCATACGGCAAAATTTTTAGGTAATAATGTTGAAAGGGTTTATGATGTAGGTGTTGCTGGAATACACAGATTACTTAATAAAAAACATATATTACAAAGTGCTAGAGTAGTAATTGCAGTAGCGGGAATGGAAGGTGCATTACCAAGTGTTGTAGGTGGTCTTGTTGATGTACCTGTTATAGCAGTTCCTACATCTGTTGGGTATGGAGCTAATTTTGGTGGCTTATCTGCACTTTTAACTATGTTAAATAGTTGTGCATCTGGTATATCAGTCGTTAATATAGATAATGGATTTGGGGCAGGATATTTAGCATCGATGATAAATAAATTAGATTAGATTAGACTTGAGATAGAATTAAGGGGGAATATATGGAAGAAAGAATACTTTATTTTGATATAGTTAATGGTATATCGGGTGATATGACTATAGCTACATTATTGGATTTAGGAATATCTAAAGAAGTTTTTCTAGAAGAAATAAATAAGTTAAATTTAGGTGATGAATTTAATATAAATATACAAGAGGAAAATGAAGATGGAATAGTAGGAACAAAGGTAGAAGTTATTACAAAGGAAGTAAATGCCCATAGACACTTATCCGATATATATGAGATTATAGATAAGTCTTCTCTTAATGAATATGTAAAAGAAAATGCTAAAAAGATATTTATGGTAATAGCTGAGGCAGAAGCTAAAGTTCATGGTACGACTATCGATAAAATACATTTTCATGAGGTTGGTGCAATAGATTCTATAGTAGATGTAGTAAGTGCATGTATATTAGTAGACTTACTATGTGTAGATAAGATATATGCAACAACAGTTCCAGTAGGGTCGGGATTTGTAAAATGTGATCATGGTATTATGCCAGTACCTGCACCTGCAACAATAGAAATTCTAAAAGATGTGCCTATAAAGTTGAATACAGTTAAAGGTGAGTGTACAACACCAACAGGTGCAGCCATAATAAAAACTCTATGTGATGATTTTGTAGATGTATTAGAACTTGAAGTTAAGCAAATTGGTTATGGAATAGGTCATAAGAAGTTTGAAATACCTAATATATTAAGAACTGTTTTAGGTGTAAAAAAAAAGAAGAATTTATATATGAGATAATCGCTAATATTGATGATATGTCTTCTGAAGTATATTCGTATATATACGAAAAATTTATAAATGATGGGGCACTAGATATTTACACTCAAAGTATATATATGAAAAAAAATAGACCTGCAATTAAATTATGTATTTTATGTAAGGAAGATGATTTAAATAAATTTATTGATTTAATGATATTACAAACTAGTACATTTGGAATAAGATATAGCAAGTATAATAGAGTAACATTAGATAGAAAGTTTACTAAAATAGAAACTGAATATGGTAAAATAACAGTTAAATTAGGCTACTATAATGGTCAACTAATCAGGATTACTCCTGAATATGAAGACTGCAAAAAGATATCAATAAATAAGAATATTCCTTTAAATAGTTTAGTAAATAATATAAACTATTTGATAAATAAAAAATTTAATATAAATTATTGACATAAGGAATAATTTTTGATAAATTAATACTCAACTTAATAAATACTTAATTAAATAAAGAATACGTCACTCGTATATACTCAGAAATAAGGTCTGAGAGTTTCTACCGAGATACCGTAAATATCTTGACTATGAGTGAAATTATTATAAATAGCATTAATTAAGTAAATATGTAGGCTGATGAATATCCCTATATATTGGCTACAAAAATGCTTAAAAAATCTGTATAGTAATTTCACTTTAAAAAAATGAAATTATTATGCAGATTTTTTTATAACCACTTTAAAAACGAACGAAAATAATGTAATATTATAAATATATTCGTAAATTTAAGAAAAGGGGAGAAATAAAGATGGCTAAAATACTAAAAGAAGGCTTAACGTTTGATGATGTTTTATTGATACCACAAAAATCAGAGGTATTACCTAAGGATGTAGATATAACAACTTATTTAACAAAGAAAATAAAATTAAACATTCCCCTAATGAGTGCAGGGATGGATACTGTTACTGAATCTAAAATGGCAATATCTATGGCAAGACAAGGTGGAATAGGTATAATACATAAAAATATGTCTATAGAAGAACAAGCATTAGAAGTTGATAAGGTTAAGAGAAGCGAAAGTGGAGTTATAGTAGATCCTTTCTATTTATCAAAAGACAACACTTTACAAGATGCAGATGATATAATGGCTAGATATAAAATATCAGGAGTGCCTATAGTAGATGAAAGTCATAAATTAATAGGGATAATAACTAATAGAGATATAAAGTTTGAAGATGACATGACAAAGAATATAGAAGATGTTATGACAAAAGAGAACTTAGTTACAGCTAAAGAAGGAGTAACTTTAGATGGAGCTCAACAAATATTAAAAACTCATAAAATAGAGAAGTTACCTATAGTAGATGAAGAAGGACACTTAAAAGGATTAATAACTATAAAAGATATAGAAAAGAAAATACAATATCCTAATTCAGCAAAAGACGAACGTGGAAGATTATTATGTGGAGCTGCAGTTGGAATAGGTGCAGACCTTATGGATAGAGTAAGAGCTTTAGTTAAAGCTAATGTTGACGTTATAGTTTTAGACAGTGCACATGGTCATTCAAAAGGTGTTATGGATGCACTTATAAAAGTAAAAGAGACTTATCCGAACCTTCAAGTAATAGCAGGTAACGTAGCAACTCCAGAAGCAACAGAAGATTTAATAAAAGCAGGGGCTGATTGTGTAAAAGTTGGTATAGGACCAGGTTCTATATGTACAACGAGAGTTGTTGCTGGTATAGGGGTTCCTCAAGTTACAGCAGTTATGGACTGTGCAGAAGTTGGTAAAAAATATGGAGTACCTGTAATAGCAGATGGTGGAATCAAGTATTCAGGAGATGTTGTTAAAGCATTAGCAGCAGGAGCTTCAGTATGTATGATGGGATCATTGTTTGCTGGAACAGAAGAGAGTCCAGGAGAAATAGTACTATATAAAGGAAGATCTTATAAAACATACAGAGGTATGGGATCTATAGGAGCTATGGAAAAAGGTTCTAAAGATAGATATTTCCAAAATGATGCTAAAAAATTAGTACCTGAAGGCGTAGAAGGAATGGTTGCATACAAGGGAAAAGCTGAAGATATAATATTCCAAATGATAGGTGGAATAAGAGCTGGTATGGGTTACTGTGGAGCACCTACACTAGAAGATTTAATGGATAATGCAGCATTTATAAAAATAACAGCAGCATCTTTAAAAGAAAGTCATCCACATGATATAACAATAACTAAAGAAGCACCGAATTACAGCACACAAGGAGAAATATAGCATATGAAGCATGAGTTAGTATTAGTAGTTGACTTTGGAGGTCAATATAATCAATTAATAGCAAGAAGGGTAAGAGAAAATAACGTATATTGTGAAATAATACCTTATACTACAGATATAGAAAAAATAAAATCAATGAATCCTAAGGGGATAATATTCACAGGTGGACCTAACAGTGCATACTTAGAAGATTCACCTAAGATAGCTAAAGAAATATTTGAAATAGGAGTTCCTATACTTGGTATATGTTATGGAATACAAGTAATGTCTCATATATTAGGTGGTAACGTAAGAAAAGGAACAAATGCTGAAAAAGAATATGGAAAGACTGAAATAACATATAAAGAGTCTGCTATATTTGAAGGAATATCTACAAATATAGTATGGATGAGTCATACAGACTTAATAGATAAACTTCCAGAAGGATTTAAATCTATAGCACATACTAAAGATTGTCCTGTAGCAGCTATGGAAAATACAGAGAAAAAATTATATGGAGTACAATTCCACCCAGAAGTTGAACATTGTCAAGATGGAGATAAAGTACTTAGAAACTTCTTATACAATGTTTGTGGGGTAAGTGGAGATTGGACTACAGACTCATTTATAGCTGATAAGATAAAAGAATTAAAAGAAATAATAGGTGATAAAAAAGTACTTTGTGCTTTAAGTGGTGGAGTTGACTCATCAGTAGCAGCAGTACTTGTTCATAAAGCTATAGGTGATAACTTAACTTGCGTATTCGTAGACCATGGTTTACTTAGAAAAAATGAAGGTAACGATGTAGAAAGAATATTCAGAGATAAGTTTGATATGAACTTAATAAGAGTTAACTGTGAAGATAGATTCTTAGGTAAGTTAAAAGGAGTAACAGAACCTGAAGCTAAGAGAAAAATAATAGGTGAAGAGTTCATAAGAGTATTTGAAGAAGAATCAAATAAACTTGGAAAAATGGATTTCTTAGTTCAAGGAACTATATATCCAGATGTAGTTGAAAGTGGACATGGAGAAGCTGCAACTATAAAGTCTCATCATAACGTTGGTGGAATACCTGAAGATATAGAATTCCAAATAGTTGAACCTTTAAGAGAATTATTCAAAGATGAAGTAAGAAAAATAGGTTTAGAATTAGGAATAGATGAAGATTTAATATTTAGACATCCATTCCCAGGACCAGGACTTGGAATAAGAGTTATAGGTGAAGTAACTAAAGAAAAATGTGACATATTAAGAGAAGCAGATGCTATATACATGGATATATTAAAAGAACATGGTTTATACAAAGAGATATGGCAAGCATTTGCTACATTACCAGATGTAAAAACAGTTGGAGTTATGGGAGATGAAAGAACATATGCTTACTTAGTAGGTATAAGAGCTGTTACATCTTCTGACGGAATGACTTCTGATTGGTACAAGATGCCATATGATGTATTAGAAAAGATATCAAATAGAATAGTAAATGAAGTTGACGGAGCAAACAGAGTAGTTTACGATATAACTTCTAAACCACCAGGAACAATAGAGTGGGAATAAAAAATATACCGTATGATTCTAACTTAAATGTATTTTAATGAAGAATATAAAAAGAACTTTATAAAGTATTACTCGAAAAAATAGACAGTATTAGGAATATAAAATATGAATATTATGCAACCTATAATATATGAAATATTTAAAGACACTAGGAGGAAATTATGAAATTTAAAAAAATAGCAGCATTAAGTACTGCAGTAATAATGTCAGCATCTATGTTAGTTGGATGTGGTAATAATAAATCAAAAGAAAATACAGATAAAAGTTTTAAAATTGGAATGGTAGCTGATATCGGTGGTATAAATGATGAATCATTTAACCAAAGTGCATGGGAAGGTCTTCAAAAGGCTGAAAAAGATTTTGGAATAGAAGTAAAGGTAATAGAATCTAAGCAAGCATCAGAATATCTTCAAAATATGGAAAGTTTATTAGATGAAGACGTAGATATGGTAATAGGTGTAGGATACACTATGAAGGAAGATATAGAAAAACAAGCGAAAAACTATCCAGATAAGCAATTTGTATTAATTGATGAAACATATGATAGTATACCTGAAAATGTAACACCTATATTATTTAGAGAAAATGAAGCAGCGTACTTAACTGGACTTGTAGCTGGTAAAATGACAGAAAATAATAATGTAGGATTTATAGGAGGTATCCAAACTCCTGTTATATCTAGATTTGAATATGGATATAAAGCAGGTGTAAAAGAAGCAAACAAAGATTGTAATGTTAATGTACAATATGCAGGAACATTCTCAGATGCAGCAAAAGGTAAATCTATAGCTAATCAAATGTACGGAAATGGTTCAGATATAATACTTGCTGCAGCTGGAGGAACAGGATTAGGATCAATAGAATCTGCTAAAGAACAAAATAAATATGCTATAGGTGTAGATAGAGATCAAAGTGACTTAGCACCAAAAAATGTATTAACATCAGCATTAAAGAAAGTTAATGTAGGTGTATATGATACAGTAAAAGAATTTATAGAAGGTAAATTAACAGGTGGACAAGAAAAAGTTTATGGACTTAAGGAAGATGGTGTTGGTATACCAGAAACTACAAAAAATTTAGTACCACAAGATATAATAGATTATGTTAACTCTATGATAGAAAAAATAAAGAGTGATGAAATAAAAGTTCCTTCAAATGAAGAAGAGTATAAATCTATGCAAAAATAAATTAATAAGTTATATAAAAAAGCCCAATTAATATTGGGCTTTTTTATATGTAAAAATACGAACTATTTATAATTAATACATAAAAATATATATACAAATGTAAAAAATGTTGAAAAATAATTTTTATTATAATATAATTATCCGTGCGATTATAATAAAATACGAATTATATGACATATTAAAAATAAAATGTTAGGAGGATGACTATGCAAGCTACTCAAGTAACGAAGCAGAGTTTTCTAGATAAAACTTTCAAATTAAAAGAAAACAAGACAAATATAAGAACAGAGGTTTTAGCAGGAATGACAACATTCATGACAATGGCGTACATATTAGTTGTAAACTCTAATATACTTGCTGATGCGGGAATGGATAAAGGCGCAGCTTTTACTGCTACAGCAATAGGGGCATTCATAGGCTCATGTATAATGGGTATATTAGCAAATTATCCAGTAGCTCTAGCGCCTGGTATGGGGCTTAATGCATTTTTTGCATATACAGTAGTATTAAGTATGGGATATAGCTGGCAGTTTGCACTTTGCGCAGTATTTATAGAAGGTATAATATTTATATTAATGTCTGTAACAAATGTTAGAGAGAAAATATTAGATTGTATACCTAATGTTTTAAAGGATTCAATAACGGCTGGTATAGGGCTTTTTATAGCTTTTGTAGGATTAGCAAATTGTGGACTTGTTACAAATGGAGCAACAATACTTCAATTAGGTAATTTACAAGATCAATTAGTGCTATTAACTATATTTGGTTTAATAGTAATATCTATATTACTTGCTAAAAATGTAAAAGGAGCATTCCTTATAGGAATGTTAATAGTATCAGCGGTAGGAATGGCTATTGGTTTAGTAGAGGTGCCAAATGCAGTAGTATCTAGTGTACCTTCAATGAAGCCAGTATTCTTACAAGCATTATCAATTCCTTTTGATCAAATATTTAGTTTCGATATGTTTATGGTAGTACTTACATTCTTATTTATGGACTTATTTACTACAGTAGGATGTTTAGTAGGGGTAGCATCAAAAGGTAATATGTTAGATGAAGATGGAAAGTTACCTAGAGTTAAACAAGCACTACTTTCAGATTCGATAGCAACAACAGTTGGAGCATTACTTGGAACATCTACAGTAACATCATATGTTGAAAGTGCCGCAGGTATAGGAGAAGGTGGAAGAACAGGATTAACTGCAATAACAACAGGATTTATGTTCTTACTTGCATTATTCTTTGCACCAATATTTACATCAATACCAACACAAGCAACAGCTCCAGTACTTATATTAGTAGGAGTTATGATGGCAAGTTCACTTACAAAGATAGATTTTGATGATTTTACCAATGCAATACCAGCATTCTTAACATTTGCTATGATGCCACTTGCATACAATATAGCAGATGGAATAATATTTGGTATAATATCATTTACAATATTAAAATTAGTTACTAAGAAAAAAGAAGAAGTGAATATATACTTAATAATACTTTCTATTATATTTGTATTAAAGTTTATATTCTTAAATTAATAATTCAAGAGCTATCTCTATTGAGATAGCCTTTTTATATTTTATAAAGTTTTGATGTCATTATTTAAGTATTAAAAGATAATAGTAATATCGTTAAATGTCTAAAAACATATTTTAATTTATAATTCGTATTTTTAGATGATAATAAGTGATAAAGTTAATAAAATGATGAAAAATATAAAAATTAAATTATAATTACGAACTATAATGTGAAAAAAAAATAAAATACTTGCAAAAAATAGAACTATATAATATAATTACTAATGTAAGATTAGTTAACAAACGAACTATAAATTGGACGGAGGTAAAAATGCAGGCAATTCAAGAAAATAAAAAAAGTTGGTTAGATAAAACTTTTAAATTATCAGAGAATAACACTTCTGTAAAAACAGAAGTAATAGCAGGAATAACAACATTTATGACTATGGCGTACATATTAGTTGTAAATGCTAACATACTTTCAGAAACAGGTATGGATAAGGGTGCGGTATTTGCTGCAACAGCAATAGCAGCATTTATAGGAAGTTGTGCAATGGGACTTTTAGCAAATTATCCAATAGCTTTAGCTCCGGGAATGGGACTTAATGCATTCTTTGCATATACAGTAGTTCTAGGAATGGGATATAGTTGGCAATTTGCTTTATGTGCAGTATTAATAGAAGGAATTATATTTATATTACTTACAATAACAAACGTTAGAGAAAAAATAATAGACTGTATACCACCTGTATTAAAACATGCGGTTACAGCTGGAATAGGATTATTTATAGCATTTATAGGATTAGCTAATGCAGGTATAGTAGTTAACGGAGCTACAATACTTCAATTAGGAAACTTAACAGATCCATTAGTATTATTAACTTTATTTGGTTTAATACTAGCTGGGATATTATTAGCTAAAAATGTTAAAGGAGCATTCCTTTTAGCTATGGTAGTTGTATCAGCAATAGGTATGGTAGCAGGACTTGTACAAATACCAAATGCAATAGTATCAGCTGTTCCATCAATAAAGCCGATATTTATGCAAGCTTTATCAGTTCCAATGGATCAAATATTTAGCTTTGATATGGTTGTGGTTGTATTTACATTCTTATTCGTTGATTTATTTGATACAGTAGGATGTTTAGTAGGAGTTGCTTCAAAAGGAGATATGTTAGATGAAAATGGTAAGCTTCCAAAAGCTAAGCAAGCATTATTTGCAGATGCTATAGGAACTACAATAGGAGCTTTAATTGGGACATCTACAGTAACTGCATATGTTGAAAGTGCATCAGGAATAGGTGAAGGTGGAAGAACAGGACTAACATCAATAACAACAGGAGTAATGTTCTTACTTGCATTATTCTTTGCACCGATATTTACATCAATACCAACGCAAGCAACAGCGCCAGTTCTTATATTAGTAGGAGTTATGATGGCAAGTTCGCTTACAAAGATAGATTTTAACGATTTTACAAATGCAATACCAGCATTTTTAACATTTGCTATGATGCCACTTGCTTATAGTATAGCTGATGGAATAATATTTGGTATAATATCTTTCACAGTTTTAAAATTAGCTACTAATAAGAAGAGTGAAGTAAACTTATCGTTAATATTACTTTCAATATTATTTATATTAAAATTTGTATTCTTAAAATAATAAACTAGCCTAGCACTAAAAAGTGCTAGGCTTTTTAATTTTTAAAATTAATAATAATATACGAATTATTAATGAAGTTTTAAAGTTAAAGTTCGTAAAATACTTGATAATTTATGAAATATATAATAAAATATAAATATAATATTACGGAATATAAAGAATATTAAAATATTAATACTTAATAATATTCGAATGGTTTCAACAAAAATGAATGACACATCATATTTATGGAGGGGTAAACATGAAAGTAGCTGTAATAATGGGGTCAAAGTCAGATTATCCTAAATTAGAAGATGGGATAAAGTTATTAGAAAGATTTGATGTAGAAGTTTCTGTAAGAGCACTGTCAGCACATAGAACACCAAAGCAATTAGTATTATTTTTAGAAGAAATAGAAAATGATACAGACGTAATAATAGGAGCAGCAGGAAAAGCAGCACATTTACCTGGAGTAATAGCTTCTCATACATTAATACCAGTAGTAGGCTTACCAATAAAATCATCGACAATGGATGGTTTAGATTCACTTTTATCAATAGTTCAAATGCCGCCAGGTATACCTGTAGCAACAGTAACAATAGATTCAGGTATAAATGCAGCATTAATGGCACTTCAAATTATAAGTATTAAATATCCAAAAGTAAAAGAAGATTTAGTTTTATATAGAAAAGAAATGGAAGAAAAAGTACTAGAAGATGATAAAAACTTAAGGGGGTAATTTATTATGTTATTATATGAAGGAAAGGCAAAAAAAGTATATTCTACAGAAAGTGAAAATGAGTTTATAGTTTATTTTAAAGATGATGCAACAGCATTCAATGGGGAGAAAAAAGCTCAAATATCATCAAAAGGTATTTTAAATAATAAAATTTCTACAATAATATTTGAAATGTTACACGAGAAACAAATCAAAACTCACTTCGTAAAAAAAATATCAGAAAGAGAAATGTTAGTTAAGAAAGTTGAAATACTACCACTTGAAGTAATAGTAAGAAATATAACAGCAGGATCATTCTGCAAGAGATATGGGGTAGAAGAAGGTATAGTTTTAGATGAGCCAATATTCGAATTATCATACAAAAATGATGCATACGGAGATCCTATGTTAAATGATGACCATGCTGTAGCAATGAAATTAGCTACTAGAGAAGAATTACAATTCTTAAGAAATGAAGCCTTAAAAATAAATGAAATTATGAAGGAATTTTTCTTAAAAATGAACTTAAAGTTAGTAGACTTTAAATTAGAGTTTGGGAAAGATAGTGAAGGAAATATAATATTAGCGGATGAGGTATCTCCTGATACTTGTAGACTTTGGGATGTAGACACAAATGAAAAATTAGATAAAGACAGATTCAGAAGAGATCTTGGAGATTTAGTACAAGGTTATGAAGAAGTTCTTGCTAGAATGAGTAACTAGGAGGACATTTTATGTGTGGTATAGTAGGGATTTATTCAAATAAAGATATAGCTAAAGAACTATATTACTCTTTATATTCAATTCAACATAGAGGCCAAGAAAGTTGTGGAATGGCAATATCTAATGGTGACAATATAAATTATAAAAAAGATATGGGCTTAGTTGGAGATGTATTTAAAGAAAGTGAGCTAGCAAACTTAAAAGGAAATATAGGTATAGGGCATGTTAGATACTCAACAGCTGGAGGAAGCCATTTAGCAAACTGTCAACCGCTTGTTGGAAGATGTAGAAAAAGAGAATTAGCCCTAGCTCATAACGGAAATCTAGTAAATGCAAATTACTTAAGAGATATGTTAGAAGAAGATGGATATATGTTTCAAGCAAATTCTGACACAGAAGTGATTTTATATATATTAGCTAGATACTATAAGGGAGATATAGTAGAAAGTATAAAAATAACTATGGACTATATAAAGGGAGCATACTCTCTTGTAATAATGGGAGAAGATGAGTTAGTAGCAGTTAGAGATCCACATGGATTTAGACCTTTAGTATTAGGTAAAAAAGGTGATGAGTATATATTTGCTTCAGAAAATTGTGCAATAGATATACTTGGTGGAGAAGTAATAAGAGATGTTGAACCTGGTGAAATAATAGTTGCAAAAGATGGTAAGCTTAAATCTTATTTCTACTCTGAAAATTATAAACCAGTTAAGAAAAGTTGTATATTTGAACATATTTACTTTGCAAGAAATGATGCAACTATAGATAATGTAAATGCATATGATTTTAGAGTTAAATGTGGAGAAGTATTAGCTAAAGATGAGGATATAAAAGCTGATATAGTAGTACCAGTTCCTGATTCAGGATGGGCAGGAGCAGTAGGTTATTCTAATGAAAGTAAACTTCCTTTAAGTGAAGGCCTAGTTAAAAATAGATATGTAGGTAGAACATTTATAAAACCTACTCAAGAAGAAAGAGAAATAGGGGTTAAGATAAAATTAAATCCATTATCAAATGTAGTAAAAGGTAAATCTATAGTTTTAGTCGATGATTCTGTAGTTAGAGGAACAACTTCTAAACTAATAGTAAAATCACTTAGAGATGCAGGTGCTAGTGAAATTCACTTAAGAATAACATCTCCTCCAGTACAGTACTCTTGTTACTATGGTATAGATACACCGCATCGCTCAAACCTAATAGCTTCAGGTAATGATGTAGAATATATTAGAGAATATATAGGATGTGATTCTTTAAAATTCTTAGATATAGATTTAATGATAGAAGCTACAGAAAATAAAGCTACTTTTTGCAAAGCTTGCTTTGATGGAGATTATCCAGTTAAGAAATTAGATAGGGAGGAACTACTTTCATGTTAACATACAAACAATCAGGTGTAGATATAGACGAGGGAAACAGAGCAGTAGATCTTATAAAAGGGAAAATAAAATCTACTTATGATAATAATGTAATAGGTGATTTAGGAAACTTTAGTGGACTATATAGCCTAAAGGAATTTGTAGGCATGGAAGAACCAGTTTTACTTTCTTCTACTGATGGAGTTGGTACTAAATTAAGATTAGCTCAAATGATGGATAAACATGATACAGTAGGGATAGATTTAGTTGCAATGTGTGTCAATGATTTAATATGTCAAGGCGCTAAACCATTATTCTTTTTAGATTATATCGCTACTGGAAAACTAGTTGCAGAAAATATAGATCAAATAGTTGGTGGTATAGTAGATGGATGTAAAATGGCAGGATGTGCGTTAATAGGTGGAGAAACTGCTGAGATGCCAGGAATGTATGCTGAAGATGATTATGATTTAGCAGGATTTTCTGTTGGTATAGCAGATAAGGCGAAGATAGTTTCAGGTCAAAATGTTAAATCAGGGGATGTTTTAATAGGGATATCATCAAGTGGGGTACACAGTAACGGATACTCTTTCATAAGAAAAATATTCTTAGATACATATAACTATAACCTAGATCAATATATAGAAGAATTAGGAATGACTTTAGGAGAAGCTTTATTAACTCCAACAAAAATATACGTTAAGTTAGTATTAGATTTATTAAAACGATATGATATAAAATCGATAGCTCATATAACTGGTGGTGGAGTTATAGAAAATATACCAAGAGTTATACCTAAAGGTTTAGGAATAGATATAAATAAAAATTCTTGGGAAAAGCCAGCAATATTTAAAGTAATAGAAAGCTTCAATGCTATAGATGAAAGAGAACTACATAAGAGTTTTAATATGGGAATTGGATTAGTTATGGTAGTTGAAAAAGATAAAGCTGAAGAAGTAGTTAATTTTATAAATAATAGAGAAGAAGAAATACATGTAGATACAAAATATACTGAATTAATGAAAGATAGAGCTTATATAATAGGTGAAGTTGTTGATACTCATGAAGGAGTAAATTTATGTTAAACATTGGAGTTTTAATATCTGGTGGAGGTACAAATTTACAAGCTATTATAGATGAAACAAAATCAGGTGGAATAAATGGTACAGTAAAGCTTGTTATTTCAAATAAAGAAAATGCCTATGGTTTAGAAAGGGCTAGACTAAGCAAAATTAAAGCAGTTTATGAAACTGATGAAGATAAAATAATAGAGCTATTAAAAGAAAATAACATAGATTTAATAGTTTTAGCAGGATATTTAAAAATAATAACTCCTAAATTTGTGGATGAATTTAGAAATAAAATAATAAATATTCATCCATCGTTAATACCTTCTTTCTGTGGAAAGGGGTATTACGGTGAAAAGGTACACCAAGGTGTTATAGATTATGGTGCGAAGGTAACTGGAGCTACAGTACATTTTGTAGATGAGGGAGCAGATACTGGAGCAATAATAATGCAAGAAGCTGTAAATGTAGAACAAGATGATGATGCAAAGTCTCTTGCAAAAAGAGTTTTAGAAGTTGAACATAGAATTTTAAAAGAAAGTATAAGATTGTTCTGTGAAAATAAATTAAGTATTCAGGGTAGGAGAGTGTTTATAAATGAGTAAAAGAGCATTAATAAGTGTGACAGATAAAAGTGGAGTAGTTGAATTTGCTAGAGAATTAAATAATCTAGGATATGAAGTTATATCTACTGGTAATACATTTAAGATACTAAAAGAGAATGGGGTAAATGCAATAACAATTGACGAAGTTACAAAATTCCCAGAAATGCTAGACGGAAGAGTTAAGACATTAAATCCATATATACATGGTGGAATACTTTATAAAAGAGATGAAAAATCTCATGTGGATACTGTAAATGAATACAATATAGGTTCTATAGATTTAGTAGTAGTTAACTTATATGATTTTGAAGGAACTTTAAAGGCTGGAAAAAGCCATGAAGAAATGATAGAAAACATAGATATAGGTGGACCATCTATGATACGTTCTGCTGCTAAAAACTATAAAGATGTAACAATAATAGTTGATGTAGCTGATTATGACACTATAATAGAAAAACTAAAAAATAATGAGTTAACTTTAGAAGATAGAAAAAGGCTAGCTTATAAGGCATTCTCAACTACAGCAAGATATGATGCTCTTATATCTACTTATTTTGCTAATGAAGTAGGTGATAAGTACTCAGAAATACTTAATTTAACTTTCCAAAAGGAACAAACTTTAAGATATGGAGAAAATCCACATCAAGCAGGTATTTTATATAGCCAACCAAATGCGAAAAATCCAATATTAAATTATGAACAATTAAACGGAAAAGAACTTTCTTTTAATAATATAAATGATTTACATGGATGCTTAGAAGTTATGAGAGAATTTAAAGATAGTGAAGAAGTTGTTTCAGTAGCTATAAAACATACCAATCCATGTGGAGTAGGAATTGGAGCTAATGCTTTAGAAGCTTATACAAAATGTTATGAAGCTGATACAGTTTCAATATTTGGTGGAATAGTAGGGATAACTTCAACAGTAGATGTTGAAACTGCTAAGAAGTTAAATGAAATATTCCTAGAAATAGTAGTAGCTTATGATTTTACAGAAGAAGCTTTAGATGTTTTAAGACAAAAGAAAAACTTAAGGGTATTAAAATTAGCTAAAATCGAAGAGAGCTTACAACCATACGATATGAAATATTTAGATGGTAAGTTATTAATACAAGATAAAAATAATGTATTAGCTGATAAGTATGAAACAGTAACAAAAGTAAAACCTTCTAAAGAGCAACTTAGAGATATGGAATTTGGTATGAAAATAGTTAAAAACATGAAATCAAATGCCATAGTTATAGTTAAAGATGGTCAAACTTTAGCATCAGGGTGTGGTCAAACATCAAGAATATGGGCACTTAAAAATGCCTTAGAAAATAACAAAGATAAAGATTTCAAAGGTGCAGTACTTGCTTCAGATGCATTCTTCCCATTTGATGATTGTGTTACATTAGCTAATGAATATGGAATAAGTGCAGTGGTTCAACCTGGTGGTTCAATAAAAGATCAAGACTCAATAGATGCTTGTGATAAATATGAGATGACAATGGTGTTTACAGGAACAAGACACTTTAAACACTAGGGGGTAAATTATGAAAATATTAATTGTAGGCGGTGGTGGAAGAGAACATGCCATAGCTTGGAAATTAAGTAAAGAAAATAATGTTGAAAAAATCTATTGTGCTCCAGGTAATGCAGGGATAGCAAAAGTTGCGCAATGTGTAAATATAAGTGACAGTGATATAGAAAATTTAGTAAAGTTTGCAAAAGAAAATAATATAGACTTAACTGTAGTTGGACCAGAGGTTCCCCTTGTAAATGGTATAGTAGATGAATTTGAAAAAGAAGGTCTTAAAATATTTGGACCAAACAAAGAATGTTCTACATTTGAGGGAAGTAAATCATTTTCTAAAGACTTTATGATAAGACATAATATACCAACTGCTAAATATAAAGAATATACAAATTTAGATGAAGCTATAAGCGAAATCGATAGTTTTGGATATCCAGTGGTCATAAAAGCTGATGGGTTGGCAGCTGGAAAAGGTGTTGTAATACCAGAAAATAGAGAAGATGCTATAAATACTTTAAAGGAAATGATGAGTGATAAAAAGTTTGGAAGTGCGGGGGATAAAGTAGTAATAGAAGAGTTTTTATCAGGTATTGAAACTTCTATATTAGCATTTGTAGATAACGATACAATAGTTCCTATGGTAAGTGCTAAAGATCACAAGAAAGTATACAACTTTGAAAAAGGTCCAAACACAGGAGGAATGGGTACTTTTTCTCCAAGTGAAATCTATACAGATGAGTTGTCTAAAGAAATAAGTGAGAAAGTATTAAATAGAACTTTACAAGGTTTCAAAAAAGATAATTTAAATTATAAAGGAGTATTATTTATAGGACTTATGATAACTGAAGATGGTCCAAAGGTACTTGAATATAATGTAAGATTTGGAGATCCTGAAACTCAATCTGTTTTATTCAGATTAGAAACTGACTTACATAAAATAATGGAAGCTATATTAGATAATAAATTAAAAGATATAGAAATTAATTATAAAAAAGAAGAAGCTGTTTGTGTAATGCTTACATCAGGTGGATACCCAGAAGATTATGAAAAAGGTAAAGTGATAACTGGCCTTGAAGATTTAGATGAAGATATAGTTGTATTTCATAGTGGAACTAAGATGTTAGACGGAAACTTAGTTACTAATGGTGGTAGAGTTATAGGAATAACAACAAGTGCAGGCAGTGTAGAAGAAGCTGCTAAAAAGGTATATAAAAATATAGAGAAAATAAACTTTGAAGGAATGCATTATAGAACTGATATAGGGATTAAGTTTTGTGAAGAAATATCTTTTTAAGTATAAATCTTAAAATTAGATAAAATAGTTAGGGATTTAATTAAAAAATAGATTTTATGGCTTAAATAATAAAATTTAAGTCATAAAATCTGACTTATAATAAGTGACTCGTTACCAGGTTGTTTAAATCATATATTTGAGCAATGTGTTAACGAGCTACCTAGTTAGTATTGTCATTTTAATTATATAAAAAGGGAGAAAAGATATGTTAAGTACTATAAGTTTAGAGTCAAGTGTTAGAAGAATATTAGTTGAAAAAAGACAAGGATTTGACCTTGAAGCTAAAGCTTTAAAAAAGGATTTAATAGAAAGTTTACACATAGATACTATAGAAAACGTAAGAATTTTAAATAGATATGACATAGAAGGAATATATGGGGAAGTATATGAAAATGCAGCAAAAACAATATTTTCAGAGCCTAACTTAGATATTGTTTATCATGAAACACTAGAGTTTAATGAAGGGAAAAGAGTATTTGCTATAGAATATCTTCCAGGTCAATATGATCAAAGAGGAGATTGGGCAGCTCAATGTATACAAATAGTAAATGAAGGTAATAGACCAGAAATAAATACTGCTAAATTATATATATTAACAGGAAATATAACAGATGAACAGTTTGATAAAATAAAAGATTATATAATAAATCCAGTTGATAGTAGAGAAGCTTCTTTAGAAAAACCAGAAAGTTTAAAGATGGAAACAGAAATGCCTACAGAAGTAGAAATATTAGATGGATTTATAGATTTAAATGAAGAAGGGTTAAAAGTATTTTTAAAGAATAACGGACTTGCTATGACATTAGGGGATTTAGCTCATGTTCAAGGATATTTTAAAAATACTGAAAAGAGAAACCCTACAATAACAGAGATAAAAGTATTAGATACTTATTGGTCAGATCACTGTAGACATACGACATTCATGACAGAAATAGAAGATGTAAAAATAGAAAGTGGTAAGTACACAGATATAATAAAAGAAGCTTATGATATGTATCTTGAATCAAGAAAAAATGTTTATGTAGATAGACAAAAAGATATATGCTTAATGGATATAGCAACTATAGCTATGAAAGAATTAAGAAAACAAGGTAAATTAGAAGATTTAGATGTAAGTGAAGAAATAAATGCTTGTAGTATAAATGTTGATGTTGAAATAGATGGAAAAGTAGAACCATATTTAGTAATGTTCAAAAATGAAACGCACAACCATCCAACAGAAATAGAACCATTTGGTGGAGCTGCAACTTGTTTAGGTGGAGCAATAAGAGACCCATTATCAGGAAGAAGTTATGTATATCAAGCAATGAGAGTAACAGGAAGTGCAGATCCAAGAACAACTTTAGAAGATACATTGCCAGGTAAGCTTATGCAAAGAAAAATAACTACTGAGGCTGCTCATGGATATAGTTCATATGGTAACCAAATAGGACTTACAACTGGTCAAGTTGCAGAAGTTTATGATGAAGACTTTGTTGCAAAGAGAATGGAAATCGGTGCAGTAATAGCTGCAGCTCCTAAAGAAAATGTAGTAAGAGAAGTTCCACAAAATGGTGACATAGTTATACTTCTTGGAGGAAAAACAGGTAGAGATGGATGTGGAGGAGCTACAGGTTCATCTAAAGAACATAGCGAAGAATCAATACTTACTTGTAGTGCAGAAGTTCAAAAAGGAGATGCACCAAATGAGAGAAAGATACAAAGATTCTTCAGAAATAAAGAAGTAGCACAAATGATAAAAAGATGTAATGACTTCGGAGCAGGTGGAGTATGCGTTGCTATAGGAGAAGTTGCAGATAGTTTAGATATAAACTTAGACTTAGTTCCTAAAAAGTATGATGGACTTGATGGAACTGAAATAGCTATATCAGAATCACAAGAACGTATGGCAGTTGTTATAGATGCTTCTAATAAAGATAAATTCATAGACTTAGCAAGACAAGAAAACTTAGAAGCAACTCATGTAGCTACAGTAACTGATACTGGATATATGAGAATGTTCTGGAATGGTAAAGCAATAGTTAATATGAGTAGAAATTTCATAGAAACAAATGGAGTTAAACAAACTACTAAAATTCATGTTGATAAAGTTAATGAAGAAAGTACATTCTTTAAAAGTGAGTTAAAAAAAAGAGAAAGTGAATTAGCTATAGAAGAAGATATAAAAGATAAATTTATGGAAGTATTATCAGACTTAAATGTTTGTTCTAAAAAAGGATTAGTAGAAAGATTTGATAATACAATAGGTTCAAATACTGTACTTATGCCATTTGGTGGTAAGTATCAAGCAACAGAAGCTCAAGGGATGGTAGCAAAAATACCAGTACTTGGTGGAGAAACTAATACATCAACAATAATGACATATGGATATAACCCTAAGATAGGAAAATGGAGTCCATTCCACGGTGCATTATATGCAGTAGTTGAATCTGTGTGTAAAGCTGTGGCTATTGGGGGTAAATATGATTCGATAAGACTTACTTTACAAGAGTATTTCGAAAAACTTGGGGATAACCCAACGAAATGGGGTAAACCATTTGCAGCACTTTTAGGTGCATATTATGCTCAAAATAGACTTGGTATACCTGCAATAGGTGGAAAAGACAGTATGTCAGGAACATTTAAAGATATAGATGTACCACCAACATTAGTATCATTTGCTGTGGATACTGTGGATGCAGAATATGTAGTATCACAAGAATTCAAGAAAACTAATTCACAAGTTGTAATGTTATCAACAGATAGATTAGAAAATGATGTAGTTGACTTTGAAATGTTAAAGAAAAACCTAGATAAAGTAACAGAACTTATACACAATAAACAGGTATTATCAACATATGCACTTGGATTTGGTGGTATAGGGGAAGCTATAAGTAAAATGGCATTTGGTAATAGAATAGGATTTAAGTTTAATGAAGGTATAGAAGATTTATTTAAACCGAACTATGGAAATATAGTACTAGAATTAGCAAGTGAAGATTTAAGTTTATTAGATGGATATAACTATATAGTACTAGGGTCTACAACAGAAGAACAAAGTATAATAATAGAAAATGAAGAAATATCATTAGAAGAATTATATAATGCTCATTGTGAAACACTAGAGCCCATATTCCCAACTAAGTCAGTAGATATAAAAGAAAAGATAGAGACTATAAACTTTATATCTCAAGGTGAGGCTAAAAAATCATCTATAACTATAGCAAAACCAAGAGTATTCATACCAACGTTCCCAGGAACAAACTGTGAATATGACTTACAAAGAGCTTTTGAAAAAGCAGGAGCAAATACAAATATAGAAGTGTTTAAGAACTTAACATATAAAGATATAGAAGACTCTATAGAAACTATAGTTAAACAAATACGTAAGTCACAAATAATAATGTTACCTGGAGGGTTCAGTGCAGGTGATGAGCCAGATGGTTCAGCTAAGTTTATGGCTACAGTATTTAGAAATCCTAAAGTTGCTGAAACGATAAATGAATTCTTAACTAAGCAAGATGGATTAATGCTAGGGATATGTAACGGATTCCAAGCACTTATAAAACTTGGGTTAGTTCCATATGGTGAAATAAGAGAAACAAGCGTTGATGCACCTACATTAACTTATAATAATATAGGTAGACATCAATCTAAGATAGTTAGAACAAGAATAGCTTCGAACAAATCTCCTTGGTTAGCGGCTACAGAAGTTGGAGATACTCACAGTATAGCAATATCTCATGGAGAAGGTAAATTTGTTGCTAATGAAGAAGTTATGAGACAGTTAATAGATAACGGTCAAATAGCTACTCAGTATGTAGATTTCAATGATAATGCTACGTATGATATAGATTTTAATCCAAATGGTTCAACTTATGCAGTTGAAGGTATAACAAGTGCTGATGGTAGAATATTTGGTAAAATGGGTCATTCTGAGAGAATTGGAGAGCATGTAATAAAGAATATAATAGGTGAAAAGGATCAAAAGATATTTGAATCTGGAGTAAATTACTTTAAATAAGAATCAAGAAAAGAATAGTATATTGATTTATCAATATGCTATTCTTTTTTTATGTAAAAATAAAAAATAAAATGCAACTCTATTAATATATCGTGCATCTAATATATGTAATCATGATTACAAGGGAGGATATAATGATTGAAAATATAGCAATAAAAAGGATAGGTTTTCTTAATAAAAAACAAAGAGAATATACGGAATATAAATTAGTACAACAAGCTCAAAATGGATGCGATGAATCTTTTGAGAAGTTGATAAACTCCTATAAAGAGTATTTATACAAGACTGCATTCTTATATGTTAAAAATGAGCATGATGCATTAGATATTTATCAGGAAACAGTGTATAAAGCATACATAAATATTCAAAAGCTTAGAAATACTAAATTTTTTAAAACATGGATAATAAAAATACTTATAAATAATGTAAATATGAAAAATAGGCACTATAACAAGTTTCAAGATGAGCCAGTAGAAGATTACATAGGGGAAATTGAGTATTCTAATATAGAAGAGAATATAGATTTATATGATGCAATTGATAGATTGGATGAAAAATATAAAACTCCTGTTATACTTCAATATTTCCATGATTTGACCATATCACAAATTGCAGAGATTATGGAATGTAATGAAAATACAGTAAAGTCAAACATAAGACGGGCTAAGAAGAAGTTATATGATATATTGAAGGAGGAAAAATAATGAGCAAATTTGATGATATAAAAATGCCGGATAATATAGATGAAGTAACTAAGAATGCAATAAGAAGAGGGAAAACTAAAAAACATAGACATAGAAGAATGAACAAGGTCGCAAGTATATTAGCTATAGGATGGGTAGGAATTTTTGTTGGGTTTCCAGTTATAGTAAAGGCTTTACCTAATATAGAAAGTTTAATAACTAGCTTTATAGAAAGTGCATTACCACAATCGCATGTAAATAAATTGAAAGATGAAAGTAATGCAAATAATATAGTGGTTAAAGATGAAAATGCTATAATAACGTTGGAAAAAAGCGTGTTAGATAGTCAAATTTTTGTTGCAAGTATGACTATTGAAAGTGATTTTTTGAAACAATATGATGAGAATGATTTAAGGTATAATTTATATGCAAACACACATATTAGTATAGGCGATAAGGATAATTTAGTTGGTGGAGGTCCAGATATAATTAAAAAAATAGATGAGAATAAAGCAACTTTAGTTGTAAGTGCTTATGTAGGTGATACAGAAACAGATAATAATATAGATGTATATATAAATTTGGAAAATTTAGAAATAAAGTCAAATGAATGGAAAAATGAAGATAGAAAAGAGCTAAAAGGAGATTGGAAGTTTTATATCAACGTAGAAAAAGAAAATACTATAGAAAAAATTGATGTAAAAGATAGTGTTAATATTGAAGATAATGTTATGACATTTGAAAGCTTAGAAATAACACCTTTAGCAACTTATATAAAGCTAACATATGATGAAACATTGGATAATAAGTGGCATTTTGGGCGATATAAAATAGTAGATAACAACGGGAAAGAATATAGATATTCTCAAATTGATGGTCATACATATGAAGGTAAATGGAATATTAAACTAGCGATATATGATGATTTATCTAATATAGAAAGTTTAAGTATAACTCCTTATACAGAAGATACATTTATAGAAAGTAAAATACATAATCAAGATACAATAAAGATGGTAACGACAATGGAGCAGAATAGTGAAATAGAAGATAAAATTTTTTCTAGAGATGTAGAGGAAAGAGATTTAGATGTAGATACAAAACCTGCACATAAGTATGAGGGTGAAAAAATTAGTTATCACTTAGATATAGACAAAGAAAGAAAATTTTATGCTATTGATGAACTAATAGGAAAAGAAATTCAAACAAGTAAACAAAGTAGTGTTACTATTAAAGATATAAAAGTTGACAATAAAAATACGGTTGTAACATTAAAGATAAATGGAGACTATGCAATCCTTAATCAAATAGTTTTATTTGATGAAGATATGAGAGATACTTATAGCGGTATATATGTAACACATAAAGGCAAATGGCCATCAAACACTCATTGGAATAATGCTAAGGACGAGTATTATAGTAGTGGTTTAGCTACATTTATTATTGACAAAATAGATGTAAATAAGAAGTATAAATTGGCAGTTCCATTACAGAAAGAAATTAATTTAAACAAAAACTACACTATGAATGTTAAAATAAAATAATAAGTAAGAATAAGTTACATTAAAGAGTGATCTATTTTTATAGATCATTTTTTAATACAAAATAAATTAACTCGTTGTGCTAATTAAATATGATTATTGAAAATACTAGAGCCTAGTAAATTATATTTTTATAGTTCAAAAGCTTTATATAGTAATTTCAATATGTGTAGTAAAATAACTAGCACAACAGATTAAATTATTTAAAATATAAAAATAATTGGGACGTTTATTCAAATACAGTGTGTTAAGTAAAATCAACTTACTGTATTTTATTTGTGAACAAAATTTACATAATTAGCACTCTATACTTGACAGTGCTAACAAAAGTGATACAATAATACCTATAAAGGGAACTTAATTTTATCCCATAAATTTTTAATTAAAATTAGGAGGAGATAAAATGACAAATCAAAAGGGTAGTATATCAATACATACGGAAAATATTTTTCCAATCATAAAGAAATGGTTATATTCAGACAAAGATATATTTATAAGAGAACTTATAAGTAATGGTTGTGATGCAGTAAATAAATACAAAAAACTAATTTCATTAGGTGAAGCTAAAGGTAATGCTGATGAAAATTATAAAATAAAAGTATCGATAGATAAAGAAAATTCAGCACTTATATTTGAAGATAATGGTATAGGTATGACTGCTGAAGAAGTAGAAAAATATATAAATCAAGTTGCATTCTCAGGTGCAGAAGATTTCTTCAACACATATAAAGATAAAATGAATGAAGAAAATGATATAATAGGACACTTTGGATTAGGATTCTATTCTTCTTTTATGGTATCTAAAAAAGTACAAATAGATACACTATCTTATAAAGAAAATGCAACACCAGTAAGATGGGTAAGTGAAGATGGATTAGAATTTGAATTAACACAATCAGATAATAGAGAGACAAGAGGAACAACAATTACATTATTCTTAGCAGATGATAGTAAAGAGTTCTTAGAAGAATACACAGTAAGAAATATAATAGATAAATATTGTTCATTCTTGCCAGTTGATATATATTTAGAAACTATAAAAACAGAAGAAACAAAAGAAGATGAAGTAGTAGATACAACACCTATAAATGATACAAATCCATTATGGCTAAAAGCTCCAAAGGATTGTACGGATGAAGAATATAAAGAGTTCTATAGAAAAGTATTTAAGACTTTTGATGAACCGTTATTCTGGATACACTTAAATGTAGATTATCCATTTAATTTAAAAGGAATATTATATTTCCCTAAATTAAAAAATGAATTTGAGCTTATAGAAGGCAAGGTTAAATTATACAATAACCAAGTGTTCGTAGCAGATAATATAAAAGAAGTTATACCAGAATTCTTATTATTATTAAAAGGTGTAATAGACTGTCCAGATCTACCTTTAAATGTATCTAGAAGTTTCTTACAAAATGATAGAGATGTAAGCAAAATTTCTAAACATATAGTTAAAAAGGTTGCAGATAAATTAAAATCATTATATAAAAATGAAAGAGAAAATTATGAAAAGTTCTGGGATGATATACAAGTATTTATTAAGTTTGGATGCTTAAAAGATGAAAGCTTCTATGATAAGGTAAAAGATAGTATATTATTCAAAACTATAAACTCACAATATATAACTCTTAATGATTACTTAGAAAATTGCAAAGAAAAACATGAAAACAAGGTATTCTATGTGAGTAATGAAGAGCAACAATCGCAATATATAAAGCTATTTAAAGATTATGGATTAGATGCAGTTATATTAGATTCTACAATAGATAACCATTTTATATCTATGATAGAATTTAAAAATCAAGGCGTACACTTTAATAGAATAGATGCAGATTTATCTGATATATTAAAGGAAAATGATAATGAAGATAATAAAGAAATAAAAACTGATATAGAAAACCTATTTAAAGATGTTATAGGTGATAGAATAAATAATTATTCAGTAGAAAGCCTGAAGAGTGAAGATACACCTGCTATTATATTAATTTCAGAACAATCGAGAAGAATGTCTGAAATGCGATCTCAATTCGCAGGAATGGACTTTGGTATGAGTTTTGAGGAAGAAAAGACTTTAGTTATAAATAATAATAGTTCTATAGTTAAAAAATTAGTTTCATTAAAAGATGACGAAAGTAAAAAAGAACAAGTATCATTAATTTGTAATCAAATAGTAGATATAGCTTTATTATCTAATAAAGAATTAGATTCTAAACAATTAGATGAATTTATAAAGAGAAATAATCAACTTATGAGTATGGTAATTTCATTATAAAATATTATAAATTTATAGAATTAAATAGTAGGAATAAGATAAAATATGTGTTTATTTTGAAGTAATTTATAGTATAATATAAACATAAAGAAATAAAAAAAGAAATTACAGTCTTGTGGAATAGAGTGTGGTTTCTATATAAATAAAAAATTATTTTTTGATGAACTTAATCTTTACATCAAGTTCAAAACCACTCTTTCTATTGCGACTAGAAGAGTGGTTTTTTATTTTATCATATATGTAATTGGTAATTAAACCAATAGCAATGGTACATATTATACCTAAGATAAATTTTATTGTCAGTTCCATATAGCTTACACCTCCTTCCTACTTACTGTAGGAACTTGGGTTATATGAAACCACCACTCTCAGACTGTAATTTCTATTGTATTATATCATAAGGTAAAAATTTATACTAATAAATTTAAGTTTATATAAATTTTTAATAATAAATGTATTGACCCTAACATTGTGTAATACCTTAATATAAACTCAGGAGGTGGAAATAATGTATAAAATAAATGAAGTATCAAAACTAACTGGTGTAAGTATAAGAATGTTACATCATTACGATAAAATAAGACTCTTAGAACCGAGTAAAAGAACAGATTCAAATTATAGAATGTATAATGATGATGACATAGCAAGACTTTATCAAATATTGCTGTTTAAAGAATTAGAATTTCCCCTTCAAGAAATAAAGCAAATATTAGATTATAAAGACTTTAATAGAAAGGAAGCTTTAAAAGCTCAACGTAATCTTATCTTTAAAAAGAAACAAAGACTAGAGAGAATACTAGAATCAATAGATGATACTATTGAAAATTTAGGAGGAGAAACTATGAGTAAAGATAATTTTAAAGCATTTGGTTATGAAGAAGTAAAAAAACATCAAGAAAAATACAAAGAAGAAACAGAAAAGAGATATGGAAATAGCGATGCTTATAAAGAAAGCCAAGAAAAAACATCAAAATATTCTAAAAATGATTGGGAAAATATCATGGAAGAGGCTAGTGGGATATATGAAGAACTTGCTAAGTTAAGGGAGAAAGATCCATCAGATAATCAAGTTCAAGATTTAGTTGAACAGTGGAGAAATCATATAAGTGCTAATTTCTATAACTGTACTATAGAAATATTTAGAGGTCTTGCTCTTATGTATGTAGCGGATGAAAGATTTACTAAAAATATTGATAAGTATGGAGAAGGATTAGCTCAGTTTATGAGTGATGCAATGAATATATATTGTGATAATAATGGATAATAAATAATGGAAAAACCTCAGTAAATGAATTTATTGAGGTTTTTATAATTATAGAAATATGTAAAATTATGATATAATCTAGTTTAAAAGAAATTATAGTTTACTTATGTAGTAAAATAAAAAAGCAACTCTCGCCAAAGAGTAATTTTGAACTTGATATAAAAAATAAAGTTTAAAAAATCCAAATAATCAATGGGGAGTAATACCCTAAATACATAGACTGTAATTTCTTTTTATATTATTATTACATCAGAATATCAATTCAAATAAGCTAAATCCTATTTAATAAACTAAAGATAATTTCAAAAATATTAATAAATATACTAATTTAACTTAGTTTTATTAAAATTAGTATATAAAATATAACAAGGAGCTAAATAATGGGGAATATATTACTTTTAGAAGATGACAAATCTCTAAACAGAGGAATCAGTTTCAAGCTAAAAAAAGAAGGATATAATGTATGTACAGCTTTTAACATAAAAGAAGCTAAAGATGTTTTTGAAAATAATAAAGTAGATTTAATAATTTCAGATGTTGGACTTCCTGACGGAAGTGGATTTGATTTTTGTGAAGAAATAAGAAAAATCAGTAATGTACATATAATAATGCTAACTGCACTAGACCAAGAAATAGATATAGTAGCAGGATATGACATTGGAGCAGATGATTATATAACAAAACCATTTAGTTTAATAGTGCTAATATCAAAAGTTAATGCATTCATGAGAAGAATCGGAAATACAATAATAGAAAATATAATATTTTGTGATAAATTAAAATTTGATTATGTAGAAAATAAATTAACTAAAGATAAAGAAGAGATACTTCTAAGTAAAAATGAAGGAAAATTATTAAAATACTTAATGGAAAATTCAAGTCAAACGGTTACAAAGGAGAAATTAATGGAAGCTCTTTGGGATATTGATGGAAACTTTGTTGATGAAAATACAGTAGCAGTTAATATAAGAAGACTTAGACAAAAGGTAGAGGATAATCCATCTGAGCCAGAATATATAAAAAATATAAGAGGTGTGGGATATACCTTTGCAAAGAGGTGTATAAAAAAATGATAAATATAATAAGAAAAGAACCTGTAATAAAAAAATCAATATTTATAATGATGATGAGCATAATAGTTATATTTAGCATTTTCACAGTATTTCAATACAATAACTTAAAGAATATATATTTAGAGCAAGAAAATATAAACAAAAGAGTAGTAGGAATACTAGTAAATAAATATCCTCAACAAGAGGTAGATATAGTTAAATCCATATATAAACAAGATAATCGATATTTAGACTTAGGAGCAAAAACTTTAGACAAGTATGGATATGATAATAACTATAATATGTATGAAAATGTAAATTTCAAAGAACGTTTGAAATATTTCCTGGTAAATAATTTAACTGTTTTTGTAATAATAATTATTCTAGTGTCATTTATAGTATTTAACTTTACTAAATATATGTATAACCGATTATTAAAAGTAAATAGTGATATAGAAAATATAATAAATAATAAATATATAGCACAGGAAGAATTTAAAGAAGAGGGTGTATTTAACAGAATATATACAGATTTAAATAAGTTATCAAGAAGTTTGAATTTGAAAATAAGTAGTTTGGATAAAGAAAAGGAAAGCATAAAAGAATTAGTAACAGATATATCACATCAATTAAAAACACCACTAGCATCATTAAAATTATATAATACATTATTAATAGAAGAAGAACTTGATGATGAGGATAGAATTGAGTTTTTAAAGACGAATGAAATGTCTATTAATAAATTACATAATCTCATAGATTCATTAGTTAATATATCTAGGCTAGAAGCAAGCATGATAAACATTAAAATAGAAAATAAAAGTATAAAACAAACTTTGATAAAAGCTATAAATAGCACAGTACCCAAAGCTAATCAAAAAAATATAAATATAAATATAGAGGATTTTGAAGATATAGAAATTCCTCATGATACAAAATGGACAGAAGAAAGTATATTCAATGTATTAGAAAATGCAGTTAAATATAGCTCTGAAAATAAAGATATAAATGTACAAGTTTCAGAAACTATAAACTTTATAAGGATAGATATTAAAGATAATGGTATTGGAATTGATAAGTCGGAGTACAACAATATATTTAAAAGATTTTATAGAAGTGAAAAAGTTGATGATATTGAAGGTTCAGGGATAGGTCTTTATTTAAGTAGGAAGATACTAGAGAAACAAGGTGGAAACATTATAGTATCATCACAAAAAGAACAAGGAAGTAAATTTTCTTTATTCCTTACAAAAGTGTAAGACTAGTTGTAAGTGATTTGAAAGACTTAGGTTGTATTATTAAAGTATAAATAATACAGATAAGGGGAAAAGAAAAATGAATATATTAAAAACTAGTAATTTAAAGAAATATTATGGAAATGGTGAAAATTTAGTTAAAGCAATAGACAATGCCAATATAGATATAAAAGAAGGTGAGTTTGTAGCTATAGTTGGTAAATCAGGATCTGGAAAAAGTACATTACTTCATATGATGGGTGGACTTGATAATCCAACAGAAGGAAAGGTATACATAAACGATAAAGATATATTCTCTCTGAAAGAAGAGAAACTAGCTATATTTAGAAGAAGAAATATAGGGTTTATATTCCAAAATTTCAATCTAATACCATCACTTAATGTATGGGAGAATATAACGCTTCCTGTAGGGCTTGATGGAAAAGAAATTAATAAGCCATTTGTAACTGATATTATAAATTCTTTAGGTTTAGAAAGTAAAGTAGATGCACTACCGAATACATTATCAGGTGGGCAACAACAAAGAGTTGCTATAGCTCGTGCATTAGTAGCAAGACCTGCAATAATACTTGCAGATGAGCCAACAGGAAATCTAGATTCTAAAACTTCTGATGAAGTTATGAGCTTATTAAAAACTATGATAAAAAAATACAATCAAACATTAGTAATGATAACTCATGATGAAACAATTGCTCAAATGGCTGATAGAGTAATATATATAGAAGATGGTAAAGTAGTAAAGGGTGGTGTTACAAATGATTAATATCACTAAAATAGCTAAAAATAATATAAAATACAACAAATCAAAAAGTATATTAATTATTTTAACTATATTTTTAGCAACTACATTATTATCATCAGTAGCAATGGTTGGATTAGATTGGACTGAAGTAAATAAAAGAAATGTAATACAGTATTATGGAAGTTATCATGGATTGTATGGAAGAGTTGATGAAACTAAATATGAAAAAATCAAATCTCATGCAGATATAGATTCAACAGGAATAATAAATGGAATTGGTGCTATGAAAGAATATGAAGATGAAACTAAAATAGCATTAGCTTATGTTGATGAAAATGCATTTAAATTTAATTCATTTAAATTAGTAGATGGTAAGCTACCTGTTAATAAAAATGAAATAGCTATAGATGATATGGCTCTAAAAAAATTGGGATATGAAGAAAAATTAAATCAAACAATAGAAATAGAATATGAAGATTATGCAAGTGGCGAAATAGTAATAAAAGATTTTATAGTAACAGGAATAACTCAATCAAGTGAAAGTGCACAAGTAAAAAAATCATACTCAATAATAGTATCTAATGACTATATGAACAGTACTAGAGATATGTCTAAAGAAAACTTTAATGTATTCTTCACTTTAAAAAATGGAGATAACATGTATGCTGATGATATGGAAATGATGATAGGCGAAATTGGAGAAAACTTTGGTATAAAAAAAGTTTACACAGCAGTAAATGAAAATTACATAAATTTATCAAAGCCAGATCCTTCTGTTATAACATCAATTGTAGTTATATGCTTAGTTATAATACTTTCTAGTATACTTGTAATATACAATATATTCTATTTATCAATAATAACTAAAGTTCAAGAATTTGGGAAGTTAAGAGCGATAGGTACTACTAAAAAACAAATTAAAAAAATAATTTTAAAAGAAGGTATGTATCTATCTGTAATAGCTATACCTCTTGGGTTAGTGGCAGGGCACATTATAAGTGAAGTAATAGCAAAATATTTATTATTATCAGATGTTAGTGTATCCAAATGGTTAACAGCTTTAGCAATAGGATTAATAAGTATAATAACTGTATATGTATCTTTAATAAAGCCTATGAAAGTAGCATCTAAAGTATCTATAGTAGAAGCGGTAAAATATAACGGAGAGTCAACTACTAAGAAAAAAACTAGAAAAGGTTATGATTATATAAATGTATCAAGACTTACAAAAGCCAACTTATCATCTAATAAAAAACGTACTTATGTGACACTCTTATCACTTACATTAAGTGGAATACTATATATAGTGGTATCTTGTGCATTGAGTAGTATGGACGCAGAAAAAATGGCAAAACTTCATTCCTCGCATGATATAGTGATAAGATTAGATAATTATACTTTTGGAGATAAAACTAGTCCAAATACAGAGCTTAATATATTACAAAAGAAAAATTTACTGAGTGATGAATTTATAAATGAATTAAAAAAAATTAATGGTGTAAAGGATGTAGAAGTCACATCAAATATGATAAAATCAGAAATTCTAAATCTAGAACTAGAAGAAGATTTTTATGATATTATTGGAATAGATGAAAGTGCTGAAAATGATTTGGAAGATATGGAGTTATATCTACAAGATGGAGAAATAGACTTAGAAAAATTAAAATCTGGCGAAGAAATGATATTAAACTTTTCAATGTATGCAGATATGTATGATATAAAAGTAGGAGATATTTTATCTTTTGAATTGTATGATGGAGAAGATATTATAAAAAAAGATTTTAAAATTCAAGCTATAACAGATGGACCGGGAGTATTCGTAATACATAATAATATAATGGATAAGCTAGTTAAAACAAATACAAGACATAGTATTGGATTGACTATAGAGAAAAATGCTTATAATGAAGTAAAAGCATATGTAGAATCCCTTGTAAAAGCAAATGAAAATTTAAATGGTAGCTATATAGATGTAGAAATAGCATCTAGTGAATTAGCTATAAAAATAACTAAGATTATGGGATATAGCTTAGTTGTATTAATAGGAGTTATAGGATTTATAAATCTAATAAACTCTATGATAACAAGTATAATAACAAGAAAAAAAGAATTAGGTATGTTACAAGCAATAGGGCTTACTAATAAACAATTAGTACAAATGCTAAATAAAGAAGCAATGTTTTACACATCATTTATGTTAATAGGCTCATTAACAATAGGAAATATAATAGGATATAGTGCAGTTCAAGCTATGAGAAAATCAGGAATGTCTTATGCAGTATATGTTCTTCCTATTAATCAAATGATAATAATGATTGTATGTATAGTATTAGCCCAATTTATTTTAACTTATTTAATAAGTAAAAACTTTAATAAAGAATCTCTAATAGATAGAGTTAGATATAGTGAATAAAATTATATTTACTTAATAAATGCCTACAAGTACTGATTGTATTTGTAGGCATTTTATTTATTTTATACTAATAAAAAGTTTATATGTAAAAATCCTTCTTTAACTCCATCAATTTGAACTTCTGTTATTTTACAATTTCTAACTTCTCCATTTAGATTAACTTCAACTATCTTATCTCCACCATTGGCATCTAAATATCTTTGAAATTCAGTTTTATGAATTTCTATAGGTATACTATTATCTAATTTATTTCCATAAATAACAGCAGGTATATAACCTCTGCTTCTTATAGCTTTAGTTTTTTCATTTAAATCTCTGTTTAGTGCGTTTAGCATATTTTTTATCCCCCTTATAATCTATAAAAATTTAAGGCTTGTTTACCCATAATAAATAATATTTAAATAAGCATCTAATTATTCATAAAAAATAAAAATAATTTATCTGATAATTTTAACTTAGTATAGATAGATTAAAAATGAATAAAATAACAACGATATATACATTTTAAAAAAAGGATGTGGGATAATGTTCAAGCCTAAACGAGTTTTATTTGAAAAGGGTACTTTAGATACAGAAGTTGGACAAAATATATATAATATGATAAAAGATGATAAGAACATAGAAGTAATAAAGTTAACATCAAATAAAATTAAAGGAAATATACCTGGAGAAAATTTATTTGAACAGTATCGAGAAGGAAAAGAAACAATGGTAGTAAGTTATAAAAAAAGCTTAAAATTTCAGACCTGTAAGCCTTCAGCTAATTATCAATTACCATTAGTTTCTGGTTGTATGGGAAGATGTGAATACTGTTATTTAAATACGCAACTAGGAGATAAGCCGTTTGTGAGGGTTTTTGTTAATACTGATGAGATTTTAGAACAAGCAAAAAAATATATAGATGAAAGGTCTCCACATATTACAATATTTGAAGGTGCAGCCACATCAGACCCTATACCTATAGAACCATATACACATTCATTAAAAAAGACTATAGAGTTTTTGGGTAAAGAAGAAAAAGGAAGATTTAGGTTTGTAACTAAATTTAATGATATAGATACGTTGCTTGATGCAAAACATAATAATCATACGGAAATAAGATTTAGTATAAATACACAAAGAGTTATTGATGAGTATGAACATCACACTGCATCAGCTAATAAAAGAATAGAAGCAGCTGTTAAAGTAGGCAAAGCTGGATATCAGATAGGATTTATAATAGCACCAGTATTTTTATATGAAAATTGGAAAGAGGAATATAAACATTTAATACAAAGTATAAAAGAAAAATTACCAGAAGATTTTAATGAAAAAATCATATTTGAAGTTATATCACATAGGTATACAAGTAGGGCAAAAAATAGAATACTAGAAATATTTCCAGAAACAACATTACCTATGAATGATGAAGATAGAAAGTTTAAATATGGTCAATTTGGATATGGAAAATACTTATATAATAAAGAAGATTTAACAGATATGAAGGAATTTTTTATGGAGAATTTAAAAAGTACATTTCCAAATAGTATAGTGAAATACATAATTTAATATCCATAATCAAAGGTAAAAAATTAAAACTATAGTAATAATATATTAAAATTTATATATACTTTATTGATATGATTAAATCAATATTGGAGGAATATAAATGATAATGTATTTAAGAAATAATGGATATAAAAAAGGTAATCAAAGTAATATTCCTAATGTTTTTGCATTTACTATGATAAGAAACTTTTTAAATGATAAAGGTTATGAAGAAATGAGAAGGGAGTATTTTATTAGAGACTTGACTCCTAACGAAGTAAATCAAAGTATGAGAGATATAAAATGGCTATTTAGAGAATATAAAGGACTAGATGTTATAACAATTGAAAATAAAAAAGGTGACATAACGAAGTTTATATTATAAATGAGACCCTCTTGATGAGGGTCTTTATTTATAGTAATTTACAATATAATTGTATAAATAGAATATGGAAATTATAATATTATTTGCTTAAAATAAAAATTATCTGGAAACAATTATATAAACAAAATTGTAAATTGTAGGAGAGTTTATAATGATAGGATTAATATCGGATACACATGGTTTACTAAGAGAAGAAGTAGTGTATAATTTAAGTAACTGTAACTTAATAATACATACAGGTGATATAGGTAAATTTGAGGTTATAGAAAATTTAGAGAAAATAGCTAAGGTAGAATTCATAAGAGGAAATTGCGATAAAGATAAAAATATAGCAAAAGAAGATAAAATAATAGACGTATATAATATAAGAATATACTTAGTTCATGATATATCAAAAGTGAGTATAGACTTAAAAGAAGAAAATATAGATATTGTTGTATATGGTCATTCTCATAAAAGTAATATATATGAGGATAAAGGTATACTTTATATAAATCCTGGGTCAGTTGGACCACGAAGATTTAATCTACCTATATCTATGGCAAAGCTTAAGATATTAGATAATGAACGCTATTATGACTCATTAAAATTAATTGATAAAAATATTTATAGATATAAATGCTATGAAGTAGAATTTATACCTATAGTAATATAAATATTATATTTATATACTAGAAAGGAATGTTTATGTTTGGATATGTAAAAATAAACAAAATGGATTTAACTTTTAGAGAATATGAACATTATAGAGGTTATTATTGTGGTTTATGTAAGTATTTAAAAGATAATCATGGTGAAATATCTAGAGTATCTTTAAATTATGATATAACATTCTTGATATTAATATTAACAGCAGTATATAAACCAAAATCTACTATAATAGAGGAAGGGTGTATAACAAATCCATTTAAAAAGAAAAAAAAGATAATAAATGAAATAACCGAATATGCAGCAAGTATGAATGTACTTTTAACATATTATAAATTAGAAGATAATTTAAAAGATGATAATGGATTAAAAGATAAAGTTGCATATACTATATACAAAGGAAGATTAAAATCTGCTTATGAAAAATATCCTAAAAAAGCTGAATTTATAAAAGGTCAATTAGAAACACTATATAATCTGGAGCAAGAAAACAATACAAATATTGATTTAGTGTCAAATACATTTGGAAACTTAATGGCAGAGATATTTGCATATAAAGAAGATGAATTTGAAAAGGACTTAAGGCAGATTGGATTTAACATAGGCAAATATATATACTTATTAGATGCCTATGAGGATTTAGAGAAAGATTATAAAAAAGGTAGGTATAATCCTTTTATAGGGTACATAGACAGAAGAGAAGAGTTAAAAGTACGAGTAGATAAATTAATAAGTATGACATTGGGAATGGTAGGTAGAAGAATCGATAACTTAAATCTAAAAACTAATACAGCAATAATAGAGAATATCGTATATTCAGGAGTATACCTAAGATATCAAAATATATTAGAGGAGGGTATTAAATAAATGTATAGTAATGTATATGATAATAAATTTATAAATATAAAGGAACTTATTGATAATAGTGAGTTTGAGAAAGCTTACAATGCTTTAAAAAGTATAAGTGAAAGATGTTCTAAATGGTACTATCTAAATTCATTATCTGCTATGAATTTGGGATATTATGAAGAAGGTGAAGAGAGTATAACAAAAGCTTCAGAGATGGATCCTGAAAATAAGGACTATAAAGCTCTTTTAGAAAGTTATAACTTTTATAGAGATGATTATAGGGATAGATCTTATAACTATAATAGAAGGAGACGTTCTGACTTAGGTGGATGTTGTTGCTGCTGTTGTGATGATTGTTGTTGTTGCTTAGGTGATGATTGCTGTGAAGATTGTATGAAACTATGGTGTTTAGATTCATGTTGTGAATGCTTCGGTGGAGATTTAGTGAGTTGTTTCTAAGGGTGATTTAATGAGTAGAAAAATAGCCTATAGTGGGATACTATTAGCGATAAACTTGATTTTATTGTTACTAATAAATGTTATACCGATTAACACATTATTTCTTATGGGCTTAGCATCACTTCCAATAGCTATAATAATAATGGAATATGGTCCTAAGAGTGGTTTTGTTTTTTATATAGCATCAGTTATTTTAGGTTTTATAGTAATTAATAGTAAATTTCAATGGGTATTAAACACTTTTACATTTGGAATATACGGTTTGATAAAATATATTATTGAAAGAGATAGACCTGTATATATAGAGTATTTTCTTAAAATATTATTTGCTAATGTAGCAATTTTAATAGTGTACTTTATATTAAAGCCATTTGTTTATATACCTGTAAATTTATTTACAGTATTAATTTTTGAAGTATTATTCATTGTATATGATAATATATATAGTTTATTTATAGAATATTACAACGCAAGACTAAGAAAAATAATAAAACAGATATAATAAAAAGAGATATGAGTTATTATTTATATGTTATAATTCATATCTCTTTTTATTATTTATTTTAATTTAAAGTAATCCTTTTGTTGATCGCTTATAGCTTTCTCACATTTACCACATGCGTAGTAAGTCTCTCCTAAATCAAATTTATTTGAGTCTTTATTATAAATTAAGTTTCTTTTATCTATTATACCTGTACTTCTTAGGTCATTTTTACAGTTTATACAAGTAGTGATATTACATAAAGCCTCTAAGTCCTTAGGAGTAGTATTTTCAATTAAAGAGTTACAGTTGCAACAAATTACAGAATTAAGGTCTTCTTTAGCGATTTCTACTGGTTTATTTTCCTCAGGTGAAAACTTAAATATCTTGTTTTCACAAACTATATAACCAACTTCAAAAATATTTGATTTACATTTTTTACATATTACAGAAGGTATATTAATATCTTTATTTTTTGTTTTTATATTTGTTTTATCATTTTCGTTATTTTGAGATATTTCTTTATTTGGATTTTTTAAATTACTAAAGTAATCAGAAAAATCTTTATAGTTGTTTTGTCTTGCTACGTAAACCAGATGGTCATAAATAGTAGCAAATTCTTTATTTCTAGACTTCGCGTTGATATCTATAAGGTTATTGTCTATAGCATATTTTACTATAGAAATATAGTTGTATTTAGTTGCAAAAAACAGAACGAGTTCATCAAATATTCCTGAATTAACTTTATCTAAAAACTCTATCCATAAATCCGGTGATTCTAAATATAAATTTTTACTTAAAGTATCTAAATCTTTTTTTACACTAGATTTCATTATACATCCCTCCATTAGTAATTAAAAAAGGAGTACCTCAAGGTAATTAATTTAAATGAGATAATCCTTTTTATTATAATTATATGTCAAGTATATCTACATTTGGTGATAAAGAATAAATGATATCTTTTCTTTCAACTATTATTTGACTAGTTTTTGAAATAACAGGATCACTTGCAATATGAGATAAAAGTTCTTTAGTTGGATTTATAGCAATTGGATTCCCAACTCTTCTTAACATATTAATATCTCCATTAGTGTCACCATATGCATAGGATTTATTTAAATCAATATCATACTTTTCTACAAAACTATCTATAGCAGTATTCTTACTTCTTGAATCCCACATAGGTATAACCGTACCATTGAACATTTCATTTTCAAAAAGATAGTTACTTCCGATACAATCAGTTACATTATATTTTTTAGCCATTTTTTCGACTAAAAAACCTGGACTTCCAGATATGAAAATTACAATATGATTATTATCTAAATGCCATTTTATTCTTGAACGAGTATATTTATATACTCTATCAGATTTTAACTTTATTACTTGATCGCTAGTAAAATCTATACAAGTTTTATCTAATCCGATTAAGGATTTTACATATAGATCACATATTTCATCTAAGTAATCATCATAGTGGCCTTGTCTCTTATCCCAGTCCATAAAAGTATCTCTAGCATGCTCAAACCATGCTTTTTGGTCGATTATATCATATTTAATTAATTTTTTAAAATGTTCAACCATAAGAGAATCTCTATAAAGAGTACCGTCTATATCAAAAAAAGCTGCTATTTTTCCCATAAAATCACCTCGATTAACCGTTTATTTTATTATATTATAAAAAATGGATGAGTTGTAAAATTATATAAAATAATTTAGAATTATTTTTATTATTTAATGAAAGTATAGTTAGTTTATAGTATATTCAAAAACATGTGTCTTAATTATGATTAATTCGTTAAATTGAAGAAAATAATAAAGGTATATATGATAATAAGGATGTGATTTAATGAAATTTAATTTTGCAAAGGTTACAAACTCAAGGCTTATGGGGACAATGGGACTTTTAATAAATTGGGAAGATAAACAGGATAAAATAGTACAGTATTTTTTACTAGATGCAGAAGGTCTTGGATTAGCTGATTATGTTAGCTTAAAAAATCCTACAAAAGATGAAGCACATAGAGAAGAAGAAAGACTTATGGGTGGATTAGGATCAGATAGAATAAGAATATCTGAAGATGAGGCCTTATTTTTGGTTAAATATTTTGGTAATAAAAATTCATATTATGAAAAACCTCTTCCAGGTGAAGTTGAGGAGTACATAGATATTATAAATAAATATGAAACTAACTTAAATATAGAAGATATATATATGAAGATATGTAAACCTATAAAAGATGAGGTAGAATTTATAAACTATATGACTATGAGGTTTATAGCTTGGGATAGAGAAAGCCTAAGATATTTCTCTAGTAGTGAAGAAATAGCAAACATGCATATAACAAATATAAATGGAACATTATTAAAAAATACAGTAATACCTAAAGGAAATAAAAGATATATAAGTGAAGCTTTATATGAAGATAATGATGGATATTATACATCTAAGATAGCTTTTAGTATAGAAGAAAATCAAGATGGATTTAAAATAAGCTCTATGGTTGTAACTGATAAAGAGCCTATATTTGATTTTGAGGTTTTTGATGAGATATCTAAGCCTGAGTTTGTAAGTATTTACTCTATAAATAGAGTAGATGAATTTCTAGATATATTTTATAAAGATAATCCATTTGTATTAAAAAGTGATATGGAAAATGGTACATTCTTTACAAGGTTTAATTTTAATAATGATCATGTTAAGGAGAATGTATATGTAATTAATAATGATATTAAAGCGATATACTATCAAATGGAAAATGAATTTTTCGTAGGAACTTATAGTGATAAAGATAGAAAGTATATAAATAAGATATTGCAGTGTAATTATAAAGAATATCTAGATATTAAAGAAGAGTTATACTTTGAAGAAAATGTATTATATGATTTTGTTGAATCAGAATCAAATGACTTCTATGATTTTTTAGATTAAGGTAAATTAAATAAAGCCATGAATGATTATTCATGGCTTTATTTTGTATTTATAATATTGGGGGAATATTATGAGGAATACATTTATATTATAGACAGACATAAATTTCTTATACTATCTATTATAAAAAAATTACATTTCTTCCTCATCAAATTCCTCCATATTTATAGGAGTCATTCCAGGCATCATCATATAAGGTGTCATAGGAGTCATTCCAGGCATCATCATGCAAGGCATAGGTTGCATTTGTCCACTCATCATCATCTGCATCATCATTTGCATCATATTAGGTGGAATCATTCCAGGCATCATAGGTTGCATTTGTTGTTGCATAATATCAATATACATATCATCTTGATTATATTCCTCATCATACTCCTCGGAATCGATAGGATTTGGATACATAAAAGGATTATACATAAAAGGGTTCATATAAGTCATATATCCGCCCATTGTATTTGGATTCATTTGCATACCACTGGAGTTTACATACATCATAGGATCTATATAAGGTCTAGGGTATATATAGCTAGCATCCAAATCATCATTATATTGCTTATTTGAATACATATCAAAATTCATATTAAATTACACCTCCCAAAAGAATATACATAAATACTATAAATTTGCTTTAATAATATATATATTAGAAAAAATATTAATATGTGCATTTTATCTATTAATTAAAAAAACTCTATGTTAAATGGAAGAAAATAAATGACTTATTGAATATGAATATATAGTTTTATATGTATAATTAATAATATGAGGTGTATAGAAACTTATAAAAGCGTGATTCACACATAGTTATGAATCACGCTTTTATAAGTTTGATAGGTATACTATATTACATACTTAAATACACATAAAAAGTGAGTTAGAGTACCGAGCATTATAAATATATGGAATATTTCATGGAAACCTAAATATTTAGACTTTAGAAAATTTGGTTTAGTAGCATAAATTACAGCTCCTATAGTATAGAACACACCTCCGATTATAAGTAGTAATAAACCTTGTGTAGATAGAGCTATTTTTAGTGGACCCATTAGGAATACAGCTATCCATCCCATTAGTACATAAATACTTGTAGAAAGCCACCTAGGGCAATTAAACCAAATTAATTTAAAACTTATTCCAACTATGGCGATAGTTATTATTATACTGAATAAAACCCATCCGGTAACACCTTTAAGTGCAATTAAACAAAAAGGAGTATACGATCCAGCTATTAAAAGAAAAATCATAGCATGGTCTAACCTTCTTAAGAAACTAATAACCTTATCACTAGAAACGACTAAGTGATAAGTAGCAGAAGCAGCATATAAAAGAATCATGCTTATTCCGAAAATTATTACTGCTGTTAAAGCTATAGTAGAATGACCTTGTAAAGCTGTTTTTATTACTAATGCAAGTAATCCTATAAATGATAATATTGCACCAGCTAAGTGGGTAAAACCATTTACGGGTTCCCTAAGATAATTGTTCATAAAAGACCTCCCAAAATAAAATAAGTAAAGTATGTTTTTAGTTATTATTAAAAAAGTTTGAGTTTTTGAATAGTATTATACTAATATTATACTCTCTATGTACAAAATCAGATATATTCTTAAAGAAAATTTAACAATTATTTTTATTTATATATTATGAATAAAATATAAAATTATAAACATAGAATATAAACTTATTAATCAATAGTAAGCCAGGATATATGAAGTACTTTACTTTATTTATTAAAAAAATAAAAAAATAATTTAAAAAAGTGTTGACGATATAATTTTTAGATGGTATAGTTATACTTGTCCTTAAGGAAAGGGCAAAACAAAAGAAAAAAACTTTAAAAAATAAGTTGACAAAGAAAAATAACTTTGATAAACTTAAGGAAGTTAAAAAATAGCGCCGACACAGTCGCTTAAGAAATGAACTTTGAAAATTAAACAGTAGGTTAATTTATAGAATTGAAACTAACAAA
>ERZ841116.180-NODE-180-length-55094-cov-19.193899_pt1 | contig 55094 bp, 58 predicted proteins | sample MGYA00519875_ERZ841116 | MGnify/ENA primary metagenome ERZ841116 (study PRJEB31850, sample SAMEA3708889) | human gut metagenome | biome: human gut; feature: human-associated habitat; material: faeces | place: China | collected 2014 ... | reverse complement strand
CTAACGATGCAATCAAAAATGTAGTACAACCAGAACTTAATAAAAAAGCCAATACAGATGCATCTAACTTAACAAGTACAGATGTATCCAAATGGCAAGAAAAACTCGGTACAGGCACTGTAACGAATGGCAATACAGGATTAGTAACGGGCGGTACTGTATACAAAGAAATAGCGAAAACAAATACAGCGCTAGATACTAAGGCCAATACAGGACTAGATAATATTACTGATGCAGGTAAAACTGTCATTCGTAATGTAGCTAAAAGTGCAGTCAAAGTAATAAATGGACAAAATACAACCGTTACTACAGGCACCGATGGTGATGCTACAACATATGCAGTTAACGTATCTAACGATGCAATCAAAAATGTAGTACAACCAGAACTTAATAAAAAAGCCAATACGGATGCATCTAACTTAACAAGTACAGATGTATCTAAATGGCAAGAAAAACTCGGTACTGGTACTGTAGCAGCAGGAAATACAGGATTGGTAACAGGTGATACTGTATACAATGTTGTTAGAAGTGCGGCAGGAAATCCATTAGCAGTAGCTTATGATTCTACTGATAAAGATCATATTTCTTTAAATGGTCGAAATGGTACTATCATTTCTAATGTTAGAAATGGTCAAGTAGCTGAAGGTTCTATGGATGCTGTTAATGGTGGCCAATTATTTGAAACTAATAGTCGTCTTAATCAATTAGGTGGCGAAGTAAAACACGTAGGCGCTATTTCTGCTGCTCTAGCAGGATTACATCCACAAGAATATGATGAACATTACAAACTATCTATAGCAGCTGCTAGAGGCTCTTATGATGGTGCAAGTGCTTTTGCACTTGGTGCTTTCTACCGCCCTAATTCTGATTTAATGTTTAATGCAGCAAGTACTATTTCTTCTGGTAAAAAAGCCTATACAGTTGGTGTATCTTATAAATTTGGTACATCTACTAAACAATCTGTTCTTGCAGAAAATGCTACTCTTCAAGATAAAGTAAATAAATTAGAATCTATGATGAATACTATCGTCAATAGTCCTTTATTTAAATTATCTAAAGAACGCTCTACATTCCCAGATGTTCCATCTGAACGTTGGGATGCACCTGCTGTAGAAACACTTCATGCTAACGGAATCATTCAAGGCTACCCAGATGGGACTTTTAAAGGTGATCAACCTATGTCCCGTTCTGAATACGCCAAAATGATTTATGAATTAGCGGAAAAGTTAACTACTCCTAATAATTAATCATCAATAAAAAAACAAGTGCATAAGTTTTACTTATGCACTTGCCTATTTTTTACTTGTTGTATTTACACGAAACAATAAAATTATAAATCAATAAAAATATTTAATGTTTTATTGTTTGTGCATGAGGTGTTACTTATGAATATTACTACGTTAAGTAATTTTAAAGCTTACATTAATGATATTGAGTTTAACAATGAACAAGACTTTCATTCTGTATCATTTTTACTAGAAAATATCGAAGAACAATTTAATATTTCAATCACGGATCCTGATTTTACAAAAGATGTAAAGGACTTTGTAGAACTTGCTTCTATTAAAGTTGATAACTTTTCTTATGGTGAATTAGAAAATGCTACAGTTACATCTATTATGAATGCAACTAAATTATCTGATATACAATTTTTAGCAAATGAGTATGATGACGGTAATTATAAATGGAATAGTTATATCAATGATAAAGTAAAAGAGCATAGAGGGTATCCATATATTATTGATGCTATTACTAGAGAACAATTTAATGCAATTAAATCTAATAATTCTATTGATACATTGTTGACTACTCCATTAAATAATGATTTATCTGTACAAGATAAAGAAGAGTTGTATGACAATGTAAATGAATATTACTCAAATAATTTTTTAGATGATGATTATGATGACGATTTTGAGTTTTTATATCCTAAAGATAATATTTACGATACAGATGTTAATCAAATTGTACCTTCTGTTTTTGAGAAAAAAACAACTATTGGATTAGGTACTTGGGAATCTTGTGAAGAACTATACAATAATGGCACTGAAGCAATTCATAAAGCCTTTATTAGTCGTGGGAAAAGCATCTATAATGATGATTCATTAGAATCTAATCCAGAACTTAATAAACGCTATATTCCTCTTAAACGTGAATCCTATTCATATCGTAAGTTTATCATTGAATTAGACACATATCTTAGTAATAATGATAAAGGCTATTATGTAGATCTTAATACTGGTTCTATCAATGATAGTCATTTATCCTTTATGAATAATGACATTATTAGTGTTTCTAGCTTAGATGGGTATCCTGGTAATGAAGCACTTTACAATTATTTACCAGTTGCTATTGCTAAAGGTATGGCCACTAATCAAATTGCAGCAGATGAAGATATTCTCACTCAATTACCTGATATTATAGGTGAAACTCAATATAACGAATTTAAAAAGGAGTTAGAGCATATTCAATCTGAATATCCTAATCAAATTGACTATACTATCAATGATAATGGAATTGTTACTGGAATTACACCATATCAAGGTATTTATAATGATATAGACAATCCTGGCACAACGGTAATTACTGATTTAGATCTTAAATATAAAGATAAAATCAATATGTATCATGTATTAAATGGGAGAGAAGAACGACCTATTGCAGCTATTATTACCAACGGCGTATCAAGTCAAGATTTTGAGGGCGAACATTTATTACCTGAAAATTTGCGAAATGATGATAGTAGAATCATTGAGATGACAAAAAAATATGAAAACCTCTTAACTGATGAAGAAAAAAGTGTTTTTGAACATAAGTATAGAAGTGTGGCAGAAACTTTAACAAATTCTAATGGTGGTCTTAACTTTTCTAAATTTGATAAAGAAACACAAGCTATGATGGAATCTTATATTCATTTAGATAAAACAGGTCATCTTCCTCAATCATTTACAATACGAGATATGGAAGATGTAATTAAATATAACATGGAAGTAAAATTAGAAGGTTTATTAAATCAACGTTCTGAACAAGAACTTTCAAAGAATAATCAACTAACTGCATCTAAAGAAACTCCTAAAATTTCATTTTCTAAACCAAAAGAAAATGGAGGGTTAGAACGATGAAAAATGACTATCAAAATGATTTAAAAGAATTAACTCACAGTTCTTTTAATAATCATTTTGCAATCTCTATTTCTAGTTTTGATGGCGCTGATTCTTTTGGACATTGTGTTTTAGGTGGTGGTGCATCTTTTGTACAAATTCCTACTATGCGTGATGCGATGAAGTTAGATAAGTATATTGATACTACACAAACACATATGATTCTTAACTCAACAGGTGGGGATTTATATGATGTCACCCCTTTGACTGTTCCATTTCCTAAAATATATAAAGAGGATGCTGCCATTCGACTTATTAACAATATTGCTAAAGAAGATGTAACTATAGCTATTGTCAATCAAGAATGTAAAACACCTGAAAAAACAAAAACTATTAATTTAGACTTACATATTACTGATGCGAATGGGAAAAAACATATCATTAATGATTCGTTAACTCTTGGTGATTTATCTGTATCAACTCTTGATACAAAATATCCTATCATAGGTTATCTGAATAAAGTTATTAATGATGAAACTATTATTAAAACTAATGAAGTCAAAGAATCTTTACAATCTATCCTAGATGATGTAAAAGAAAAAACCTTAGATAAGGACTTTCCAATTCATTCATTAGAAAATAATTCTGGTTCTTATAAACAGACTGTTTTTTTATGTACTTGTAAAAGAAAAGACAGTGAAATATCAAAACAATTAGATCAAATCATAATAAATGGTCTTAGTGAAACTAGCCTTAATGAATTGAAAGAATATGAAAATCAACAGAAAAAAGTATCCACTAAAATAACCTTTTCTAAGCCTAAAGGTAAATCTGGCTTAGAACGATAATTTCATATTATTAGTGATTGAAAACGATATAAAATGGAGTATTGTATATGAAAGTTTTTTCTATGTTTGATGGTGTTGGTGGTTTTATTGTTGGCCTTAATAACGCCGATTCAACATTTTTTCAAACTCTCTATTCTAATCAATATGAGCCTAGTAAAAAGAATCAAGATGCTTATGAAATTGGCTGTTATCACTTTCCTGATATTAAACACATTCCAACAGACGTTTCTCTTATTTCTAATGAAAAATTTCTTGAAATGCGAAATAATGGTGTAGATATGATTGTTGGAGGTTTTCCCTGTCAAGATTATTCAGTTGCTCGTAGTAAAAAATATGAAAGCGGTATAGAAGGAAAAAAAGGGGTCTTATTCTGGGAAATTATTAGAGCTACAAAAAAAATTCAACCTAAATATTTAATTTTAGAAAATGTAGATCGATTATTAAAATCACCTTCTAATCAACGAGGCCGTGATTTTGCTATTATGTTAAGTGCATTTAACCAATTAAATTATTCAGTTGAATGGAGGGTTATTAATGCAGCTGATTATGGGCGAGCGCAACGCCGCCGTAGAATATTTTTCTTTATATATAAGAATGATTCTAAATGGGCTAATAAACTTGATAAGTGTTATGAAAAATATAAAGATTTGAATTCTATTGATTTTTATAAATCTTATATTTATCAAAAAGGTTTGTTTGCACAACAATTTCCTATTAACCCTTTTTCTTCTAATAATATTAGTTTTGAACATTTATCTAATGATTTAACCTATATTTCTAATCATTTTAATATCAGTAATAATAAAAGTTGTTTTTATAATTCTGGTATTATGCGTTATGGAATTTATTTTTCTGCTCCTACAGAACCTTTAAATGATGAAAAACCAATTTCATTACGAAATATTTTAGTATCTGAAAGTAATGTTCCTAAAAAATTCTTTATTGAAGGTGTTAAATTAGAAAAATTTAAATATTTAAGAGGGGCAAAAAAAATAATTCGACAATCTTCAGATGGTCATACATATACTTATAGTGAGGGCGCTATGAGTGAATTTGATTCTATAGATTTACCAGGACGTACAATACTAACTTCTGAAGGCTCTATTAATAGGTCAACACATTTACTTAAAATCAATGATATATATCGTTTATTAACTCCTATAGAGGCTGAAAGATTACAAGATTTTCCAGATAATTGGACTAAATTTAAATTAAATTCTAAAGGTGAAATTGTTGAGGTTTCTGATCGTATGAGAATGTTTTGCATGGGAAATGCATTAGTTACTGGAATTGTAACAAGAATTGCTAATGGAATTAAAAATATTGAATTGAACTAAAAAAGGAACAAATATGTTAGTGAAAGATGAACGTAAATTTTGTTGGTGTTTTGACGGAATAGTTGGATTACCTAAAAATAGTATTAAAGAAGCTATACAAGATTATCTTAATAATGTGAAGGATAAGAATTGTAATTTAGATAGTGTAAACATAGCTAATCCACTTTTTTTAGTTCATGAATTATCTGGTTGGCAAGCTATTTACGATGTAATAGATTTTAGTTTGCCACAATTTATGTATGCAAACTCATCAGATTATATAGCACAAGCCCAGTTACGTATTATAAAAGAGGTACATATTGAAGAGTTAGGTAAGGAATTATCTAGAGTATATAATGATTGGGAAAAACGCCATGGATATGATAAACAATCATATATAGTATTTACTGATGAAGCAGAAACATACTATATTTCAGACTATATAAAATAATTAGTTGGATATACTTTAAGAGGTAATAGCTGTGTTAGTAAAAGATGAAAATAGATTTTGTTATATTATTAATGATATTGTAAGCGAACCAAAGAACAGTATTAAAAAGGCTATACAAGACTATCTTAATGAGGCTAAAAAAGAAAATTATAGTTTAGAAATGGTGAAAATAGCTAATCCTTATTTTTTTGTTCCTGAATTATCTGGAAGGCGTACTGTTGATAATTTGATATATGGTTTCCCTAATATAATGTTTAATGCTTATGATAAATGTATAACAAGACGCTATATACCGCATATGGAGCCTAATCATATTGAAGAATTAAGTAAAGAGTTATCAATAGTATATAATGATTGGGAAAAATGCCATGGATATGACAATAAATCATATATAGTATTTACTGATGAAGCAGAAACATATTACATTTCAGACTATAAAAAATAAGGATGGTAGAGTTAGATAATAAAATAGGGCTATGTGAAATATTATATAGCCCTATTTTATTTAATTGTAATGTATCAAAAAGTATTACTATTGATACATTAATTATTTATGCTGCTTTTTGTATCAAAAAGTTGTATAATATATATATGAAACATTTCATATTATAATTATATATTTTGATACATTTTGATATATATAGGATATATTTATTTGAGTACAAAAGAACAGAGTATAGCACGTCAAAAAGGAGAACTTAATATGGAATTAAAAACTCTAAGAAATTCACTTCAAGAAGATATTAATTCTTTTGAATTAGCCCTTAAAACAGGTAAAGATTTAGATATTTGGATTGAAGAATTACAATCTAGTTTAAAAGCCAATTATTATGGCCATGTTATTGATGAGAATACTTTTAATATTTTATGGAATAAATATTTTGGAGGAAATTAATAATGGACTTTACAAATAATCCTATTGATAAATCTAAAGTATATGGTGGTAAAAATGGTAATAAAATCGCTATATTAATTAATAATGAACCATATATGTTGAAATTTCCGCCTATTAATAATATAAAAGGACATGAAATATTCTATAAGAATGATTGTATTAGTGAATATATATCGTGTCATATTTATAATGCACTAAATATTCCCGCCCAAGATACTCTTCTCGGTACATTTTCTATGAGTAATGGAACTCAAAAAATTGTTGTTGCTTGTAAGGATATAACTGAGCCTAATAAAAAGCTTGTAGACTTTGCTTCTCTAAAAAATACTATTATTGATAGTGAACATAATGGATATGGTACAGATTTAGAAGATATATTAAACACCATTAGAGAACAAACTAGAATAGATTCTAGTTTACTAGAAGAAAGATTTTGGGATATGTTTGTGGTTGATACTCTTACAGGAAACTTTGATAGACATAATGGTAATTGGGGATTCTTAATAGATAATAACAGTAAAGAATGGTCATTGGCCCCTGTGTATGATTGTGGTTCCACATTATTATCAGCCTCTTCTGATAAACAAAAACAACTTTGCTTAGATAATCAGCAAGAAATGTTAAAAAGAATATATGAATATCCAACATCAGCTATTTATTATAATGATGCTAAAATCAATATGTATAGATTTTTACAGGAATATGATAATCCTGTATTAGCTAAATCATTAAAAAAGATTGTCCCTTTAGTAAACAGTGAACTAATTAATCCAATTATTGATAAAACTCCATATATTAGTGATATTAGTAAAATATTTTATAAAGAATTTTTACAAAAACGTCATGAATTAATCTTAGTACCTGCACTAAGTCGGATTAAAAAAAATGAATTATTAAATACTGTTGCTCCATTAAAAATTTCATTGTCTAAACCAAAAGAGAGAGGAGGATTAGAACGATGAAATTAGGCTATATTCGAGTGAGTACAAAAGAACAGAGTATAGCACGTCAAAAAGAAGAATTATTAAAACATGGAGTAGAAGAACGATTTTTATTTATAGATAAAACATCAGGTAAATCTTTCAATCGTGAACAGTATCAAATTCTAAAGTTAGCTTTACGTCAAGGTGATGAACTATATGTACATGAACTAGATCGATTAGGAAGAAATAAAAAAGCAATTTCTGAAGAACTACAATATTTTAAAGAACATAATATTATTGTACGTATTTTAGATGTGCCAACTACAATGATTGATTACTCTACTTTTACTGATTCGATTGCTAAATCTATGCTTGAAATGATTAACAATCTTCTCATTGAAGTATTGTCTACTCTTGCAGAACAAGAACTAGCTAAATTACACAAAAGACAGTCTGAAGGTATTCTTGCTGCTCATATAAAAGGTGTTAAATTCGGACGTCCTTGTATTCCATTTCCTGAATCTTTTTCTATCATCTATGATGGATGGAAAAATAAAGCATATACTGCTGTTGAAGCTAGAAGAAAATTAGGCATTACTCATTCAACATTTTATCGCATGGTAAAAAAATATGAATCATCATTAGAAAATATTAAAACAACAAAACAATAAATTATTTTATCGTTTTATTGTTTTAACAAGAAGAAATATATTGATTGATTGGGAGTACTAATTTGACTATGGAGCAATTAGAATTATGTGGCTATTGTGGTCACAAACCAACAATTTCTGTATACTTTAGTTTACGAGATCAAACCATTTCATATCATATTGAATGTCCATATTGTCATCATGATGAAGTAGTATCATCTTTAAAAAATGAGGCAATCAGAAAATGGAACTATTTATTTCCTAGCCTTTTTCATTTGAATGATTAGTGTATTTATAATAGAATAGAAAGTGTTCGTAGCACCGTACACGAAGCTACGCAAAGATTGTGTACAATTACCAAGTTGCGTGAGGTGTATTATGAATATCGGTTTCTATTTTATAAAATCTGATTTTTTCAAACTTGTTAACTCTGGATTAGAATGGATGGATTCTAAGACTAACAAGCATATGTATTTTGTATTACCATTTAAAAATGAATTATGGGCGATCCCGCTATCTAGCCAATATGATAAGTATAAGAATTGGTATAATGAGGCAAAACAACTTAATAAAAAAAATAGATTTCTTGTGTTTGTTAACGTGATGAATAGAGATGGGGTTCTTCTAATTCAAAACGCTTTTCCTATCAATGAATACTTTATTGATAGAGAAGCTTTTGATCATAATAATAAACACTTAACTCTACCTTTAGACCTCATTCAGTTCGTGGAAAAACGGCTAAAACTAATGAATACGTATGAAGAGAAAGGAATATTAAGCTTTCATGCAGATTTAAGCTTAATCCGTAATATTTTACATAAAGATAGCGGTAAACTATAGGTTTACCGCTATCTTTTGATTATAAGCCCTAGAGGCAGGAAGGTTTAATTGTGAGTTATATCAACTTTAATAATATTCAGTTGACAGAAGTGTGTAACCGATTAGGTTTACCTATTATTAAACATGGATATGGTGGAAATTATAAAGTAAAAAATTTTGGAGGCTTGATTATTAAAGATTCCTATTTCTATCAACATAGTACTGGAGAAAAAGGGGGCGTTATTAAATTTGTAATGTTAACAGAAGGCTGTTCATATCAAGCAGCTATTGAAATTATTAAAGAGATATTTAATGATGACATACCTCAAAACAGTGCTATTTCAGAAACTCAACATTCTGTTTCTGAAGATAAGAAAAAAACGAATATATTATTTATTCCACCTGCCTGGAATAACGAACATAAAATTATTAATTACCTTGAATCCAGATGTATATCAAGGGATTTAATTAATCAAGAGATTAAGGCTAATCGAATAAAAGGGGTATCTATTAAGGGTCATCTTAATGTTGCTTTTTTATGTTATGATTTAACAGACCATACTCTTATAAAAGGAGCTATTATTAGAGGCGTAGAAGGTTCTTTTAAAGGGAACCTAATAGATTCTGATGGTGATTATGGATATTGTATAGGGCCTAATCAATCATCAGTTAAATCTATCTATATTTTTGAGGCGCCGATAGATCTTTTATCCTATTTAACCATGTATCAACAAGATCAAAATATTGTTTATACTGCTATGGGTGGTGTTAAACCTAGAGTAGTTGAAAAACTGATTGAACGATTTAATCCTAGCTCTATCACCTGCTGTACAGATAATGATATAGCAGGTGATAAATTCTATAATGAACTCAAACATTTATATTCTAATTTAAGAATACGACGCCAAACTTCTAAATTAAAAGATTGGAATGAAGATTTACAAAATCTACATTCCTAAAAAGTATGTGCATTAGATAGCATCTAATGCACTATTTTTTTATAATTCTTGTCCATGATGAGCCATTTCTTGAATATCTTCTGCGGTTAATTCTTTAGTTGCAACGAATCCACCCTCATTAGAAATTACAATATTATCTACTTTTCGTTCAATCTTATTAGCAATATTTCCTATAATCTTGGCTTTATTTAGGCCTGTAGCATACGATTTTTGTTCTGGTCTTGCCTGATTTGCATTAGGTAATTTGTGTTTTTTACCTATATTTTGTTGCGCTTTATTAGTATTATCTCGATTATCTATACCATTATTATTGATAATTATACCTTTATCCTTTATACGGGCTATTACTGTATCGTTAGGGATAGTATTAAGGTATTGTAGAATTCTATCATACTTTTTAGCTTTAGCTTGTAATGGTTTAATCTTCCCATATAGCGGTTTAATCTTATCATTGATTTCTTGATTATGTTCAATGATAGCTTGTTTTTTTTGCTCTAATAAGTTTGAAGGAATCTTAGATTCTAATGTTGCTAAATCTGCTTTAGCTTTATTAAACTTTTCTCTACCATCTACACTTAGCATACCTTCTTTTTCTTTCCAAAGAGAAGTTTCAATAATAGATTTTAATGCTTTAGCTTTTTTTGAGTACCCTTTTACAATTTGATTTTTGGCCCATGTTTCAATAGCTTGTTCAGGAACTTGGTCTTTACGTAATTCTTTAATTTCATTTTGTAGTTGCTTTGCAGCTTCAATATTTTGATATTTTAAATCACCGAAATAATCTTTTAAATTGACAGCATATACGACATTTTGATTATAAAATTCTTGATATAATTCTTCTTGTTGCTTTCTAATTTCTTTACTCATTTCATTATGGATTTTATTAATTTGATCTGGTTCTATATGTTGTTGTAAATTTTTTTCTTTATAATATTGAGCCGCAGGAATTCTACGTTGTGGTTCAACATTATCAAATTTTGCAGCTTCAGAAAAACGGCCTTCTTCAATAAGGGCTTTTTTTTGATCCTTAAAAGAACGATGGTCAACACGTTCTTCCATGTCAAAATCTTTATAGTATTTATTCGTTAAATCAGCAGCTCTTTCTCTTAATTTATAATACATTGCTTTTTTTCTAAAAGCTTCTTCTTTTTTGTATCCAACTGGAAATCCATCTGTTTCTGTATATCGTGTAAAGTGCCACTTTGGATCATCATAAGTACGGTCTTTTGTTAATTCTCTTTCATTGAACATAATATGAACATGAACATTATCATGTTCAGGGTCTGATGAATCTTTAGAATGAATAGCATAGCTATATGTAAATTTTTCTCCGAATGTTTCTTGGCAAAATTCTTGCACTAAAGATTCATTCGCCCACAATGGCAACTCTGATGGTAAAGCCCATGTAATTTCTCTATATGCATTTCCATTTGCTCGTTCATATAGAGAAGCTGCTTCCCAATAATGATGAGGGGTAGGGGCCCAATCTGGCATATTACCAGAACCATAAGCTAAAAGATCTTCACGATTTTTATATGCTCCATCTCGATCAATATAATCAAAGTGTGCGGCTGCATTCAACTTTGAACCATATTTAGTTTTAGGTTGTGATTTTATATTGAATGAGTAAGTTGCCATTTTGTATCCTAAAAAAATTTATTATTGCCGAAGGCTACTGAACGAAGTGAACCCTCCACGGGAAGTGGCCCATGGTGGTTTCTGTGGTTTTTGTAGGCAAAAAAACGAAGAGGTAATAGAAACCGCTAAATGGGCATTCTGTCTATTTCTATTTTACTAAATTGTCTGATTTTCGTAAATAGAGTGGTGAATCTATTTTCAATAAATAGGTGAGCCATAAAAAAAGAGAAGCCCTGTGAGCTTCTCTTTTTTCTGTATTGGTAAAACCAATACAATGAGATGATATACTTTTCTATTTTTTCTAATGACGGTTCTAATAATTTGATTCTGCTTTTCGTATATTAGTGATATATTCCTTTAATGCTTTTACACCATCTTCTGAATAAGGAACACGACGAGCCAAAAAATCATCTTTATAAAAATATACTATACGTTCAGTTCCGTTTCTTCCACCACCATCATTAAACAAATCAGTATTATTTCTAATAAGTTCTACTATTTGTTTGGAAAATTCTTTATTCATATCTTGTTCTGTTCTACTATTTGTATTTTGTAGTTTATTTCTGAATGCTTCAATTTCAGAAACAGAAGAGTATGTCATCTGACAACTTGATGTTCTGAAATTTTTGTGTCCATAAAAAATTTCTTCGCCACTTGTAATTAGTGATAATGGTTGATTACAACATGGACATAATATTTCTTGTTTCGTCTTTTTTTCTTTTACAACTTTCGACGGTTGATTGGTTGTTAAAGTTGGTATCTGATTTTCTTCAGATTTTGATTTTTTCTTAACAACTTTATTTTTTACTTCTGTACCACTCAATGATACTCCAGATAATTTGTTATCTGGAAATGTATCTTGAATTTTAAATGGTTTAAATACAAATCGTAACTGTTTAATAAATCGACCCTCTCTAATTTTTTCAACTTTCAAATCTTTGAAAATTGTACTTAATGATTTAACAGCAGGTGAAATTATCTTTTGTGTAATTTTACGCATATCGTAAGAATCAGGAATATCTAGTATGTGCCGTAAATATTCCACTTCAACAATATATACACCTGTTTTTTTAAATTGTTGTAATTGCCGATATAAATTCTTAGTGTATTTAGATTGTAGTTCAGTATATTCTTTTAGTTGCATGACTGTAAAATTTTGAGTTAACTCATTGATCATGTAGGCAAACTTAGGATTGACTGAAATTGTAATTTGTTTAGTAATGATATTACCTTCAAATTTATCAAATAATATAAATCCACCAAAAGTAGTATCCGTTTCATAATAAGCAGCTACTCTAATTAATTTTTGATATGTTTCTTTTATTATGCTGATTAGTTCACTTTCATCATACACTGTAATATTACTGATTCTTTTTAAATCATTAAAAGTCAAAGTTAATTCATTTAATCCATGATCTTTCATAATAGCACAAATAGCAAAGAATACATTAGATTCTCTTGCATTTAATCCCTTTAATGTTATTTGATTTAAATCATTATGATATTTTAATAACAATGCGCTATTTTTTCGTTCCATCTTTGCCTCCTGGGCTTATATTCATATGTATAAAATTACAATATCGAAGAAAATAAAACTATTGTTAATTTATTTACACAAAGTATACTTTATTAGATGTGCCTAAGTCAAGTTTACTAGGGTACTTAATTATTTATAAAGTATTACTTCTTAATATTAGCTCAAAAAATGGGTATATAAAAATCTTAAATGTACCCTTTTTTTGAAATGATTAAAAAATATCTTTTTAATCAGATAATATCTGTATTTCTTCTATTAAAGTACCCATTTTTTGTAACTAAAAAAATAGGTATTTTTTACTATGGGTACATACCTATAAATCTAGGTAGAATATAGGTTTATCCCTGTGGATAACTTTTATAAATCTAAGTTTTTTACAAAATAGCCTGTGGATAAATTCAAAAAACAGGTACATTAAATTCAAAAAATGGATACATTAAATTCAAAAAATAGGTACATCAACCTCAAAAAATGGGTACATATGGGTCTGAAAATCCCAGTATTCATGCACCTCGGGCCACCCCCTAAAAAAGAAGAAAAAAGATATAAAAAATAATTAGAAAAAAAAAGGCATTTTTTTCTGATTGTTTTTATTCAAAATTCTAATTCTTATGTTTAACAGTACAAAATAATAATTTTAATCAGAACTCAAAATAGTATTTCATATTATTTTAAAATAATATGAGTTTTTTAATTGTCATTCACTGAATTATAGATTATGATATAGTGAGATAATTTAATTATCTGGTTTTATTTCTCATATTAAAAAAAGGGAGGTATTTTCTTTGACAGATTTTAAAGAAAAAGGCACTGCCTTAGATCCGTTCCTGAAAGGTAGAGAAGAACACTTCTCATACGTCGAGCGAATTTTAGATAGTGCAAACACATTCAAGAAGATTGCTGTTGGTGCAACGCTAGTAGCGTTAGTAGCATCTATATCAGCAGGCTACTTGGCAACACGGAGTGAATATATTCCGTTTATTATTCGTGCAGATAAAGTTACAGGTTATACTGATGCTGTAGGTCCTGTAACACAGCAAGAATATAAGCCCACTGAGGCAGAGACAAAGTACTTCTTAACGGACTTTATTAAAAAAGTTCGTACAGTACCACTTGATCCAGTGGTATATCAAAAAAACTGGAAAGATGCTCAAATATTCTTAACAGAAGGAGCAGCTAAAAAGCTTAATGCTATTAGTGAATCACAAGGCCATTTTAGTAAGCTTGGCTCTTCTACAGTAGAACCTACTGTGCTTGGTATTACTCGCTTGTCTAACTCGGATAATACATATCAAATTCGTTGGCAAGAAGTAGATTACGGTATTAATAGTGGTCAAGGTACGCAACAAAATTACATCGGTACGTTTACTATTAAAACTGGTGAATTAGGAACTGAAGCTGATTTGTATAAGAATCCACTTGGCATTAAAATTACAGATATTTCTTTCAGTCTTGAAAACGCTGCGCAAAGCAGTGAACCTGCTAAAAAAGCTAATACAGCTCAACAAAACCAGAAAGCAGGTGATAAATAATGCAATCTAAAGCTCGTAAATTATGTATTGCTATGTCACTTGCAACTATGTGTATAGGTGGTACTTCGTTTGCTGCTATTGAACCTGGTTATATTACGCCACATGACAGTAATTTAACAGGCTCCAATGTTGTCTATACGTATGATCAAAACAATCAATTTAAAGTGCGTGGTAAGCTAGGGTATTTAACGGACTTAACACTTGGTCGTAATGAAAAACTAACTAGCATCGTTGCAGGTAATACTGATGATTGGAAAGTATCAACGGCTGTAGTTGATCAAACACCTCATGTATACTTAAAACCTGTAGTGAAAGAAGCTAAAACTACAAACTTGATTGTTAATACTAATAAACGTTCGTATCGTTTTATTGTTAGACAAGATGAGTACTATGATGATGTTGTATCTTTTAACAATCTAACTCCTGCTGTAGATTCAACCACTACTATTGGTCAAAGTAGTACTCAAAAAGATTCTACTAGTACAGTAGAGCAAATCAATCGTGATTATAAGTATGAAAAAGCACAAAATGTACGAAAAACGTTAATTCCTAATAGTATTTGGGATGATGGTATTAAGACATATATTGAAGTGCCTACAACAAACATTAGAAATTTACCTGTAGTATACTCTGTTGATAAAAAAGGCAAATTATCTATGGTAAATAGTCGTTTGCAAGGTCATTATATTGTCATTGATACCGTGTTAGCTCGTTTACAACTACGTTTTAAAACAGATTCGTATTTAACTGTTGTCAATAATAAAGAAGCAGGTATTAAACCTGTTAAGGTGAAAGAGTTAAATCAAACACTTAATCAAGGTGGTATAGCGTCTGCTGTTCCTAATGATGAAGTAGGTATTCCTCTTCAATCAGTAAATACAGAACAAATTAAGACTGATAAACAACGTAAATCATCTGATTTGGATCAAGTTAAACAGGCCTTGCAACAATCTATTAAAGATACTGTTAATCACGCTAAATTAGATATACAAGGTAAACCTCGTATCATTATTACTCGTGATAGTGATAATAATCCTGTGAGCAATGTAACTAGCGTTGCAACAACAAATCCTAATCATTCAATTGATTGGGTTCCTCTAAAAGATAGAATTGCTAATCTACAGAAAGGAGGAACTAAATAATGTCTATTAGAGATATGTTTAATAAGGTATTAGGTAAACGTGAACCTGATGAATATACTGAATTTGATTCTGAAACAGAATCTGAATTTGGTGATTCTTCTCGTAATGAACATAAACCCGATGAGGAACAACTTAATGATACAGAAAGCTTTGATGATGATGTAGAAGCCGCTACATTCTCTAATGATGATACTAAACCTGCTGTAAAAGGCTTTAAAAAAGGCGCTGTATATGGTGCTATAGGCCTTATTGCATTTGGTTCAGCTGCTGCTATGGTAATGCATAATATGGATAGTGGTAACAATAAGACTAATTCTAATCAAGCAAGTTCTTCTGTTGGCGTGAATAGTGCTAATGGCGGTGCTGTAGCAGGCCCTGATTTAGGATTTGATTCTTATGCATCAATGGGTCAGTATGATAATGAGAAAAAACTAGATGCAGCCTCTAAGAAAAAACCAGGCGCACCTGGTTCTGGTAATACTGTAGGTACGCAATCTGTACCACAAGCAAGCGGTAATAATACCGTTAGACAAGTTCCTAATCGTGTAGGAACAGGTTCTTATAATGCTTCTACTCCAGTTTCTAGTGGTGGTTCTTCTAACTATCAATCGGTATCTGGAAATGCAGGTGGTAGTTCTATTACAAGCCGTAATAATCCATATGCTAGTGCTATTGCGTTTGCATTAAGTGGTGGTAATGCTGTTACTGATTCTGTTTCTAATTCTAGTGATAGTTCTGATTCTAGTTCTTCTACAACAGCAAGTACTCCTGATTACAGTAGTTATACATCCGCTGATCGTGTGTTGCTAACAGGTACTCTTGTACCAGTAACACTTATAACTGGTATTGATTCCTCACTTAATGGCTCTGTAACAGCGCAAGTTCGTGAAAATGTGTATGATTCTATTACAGGCTCTTCTATTTTAATTCCTGCTGGCTCTCGCTTAATTGGTGAATATGACGGTAGTGGAATGAATGCAGGTCGTGTATCTGTTAAATTTACTCGTATTATGTTCCCTGATGGCAATAGTGTTGCTTTAAACAATTCGCTAGGTGTTGATGCAATGGGCTTTGGTGGTGTAAAAGATTTGTATTCTGAACATACTGGTAAAGCTGTTGGCGCATCCTTTATCACCAGTCTATTAGCAGGTATTGCAGGATCTTCTAGTGATGGAAGTGGTTCAAATGAACGTTCATCTGGTCAAGAAGCCATTAATCATGCAATTTCTAATGTGTTAAACACTGGCAATGAAATTGTTAAGAAAAAATTGGAAGTCGGTGCAACGGCTATTATTCGTCCAGGATTTGAATTTAATGTCATGTTAAATTCTGATTTAGCCCTAGAACCTTATTATGGTGAATAGTTATGATTAGGGTTCTATTGGCCTTAATTACATTATGCGTTGCGTTAGCTTGTTCAACCCAACTATTAGCCTCTTATGTTCATTATGATCCACTAATAGGGCAACCTTTATTTACTATTGGTACAACGCCTTATTATTGGTTTTTCAAATATTTAGTCTGGATTGCTTTATTTGGTAAATATGTACCTTCATTAGTAATGAAGTCTGCATTACCTTTATTAGTTTGGATTGTTGCTATGATTGGTGTTAGCTTTGCTAACATGAAAAAACCAGTGAAAGACTATCATGGTAATGCATCCTATGCTGAATTTGCGGATATTAAGAAAATGGGATTCTTCCCAAAATCTGGTGTTATTTGCGGTATTCAAGAAACTGGCTTGCTCCGCAAAGAAGCACTGACTAATATATTAGGAACATTGATTTCACCTCAAAAAATTAATTCATGGCTAATGACATGGGGTAAAAAGCTTGGTTTATACAAATACAAGTATATTAAGCATGATGATAAGCATCATATGATTGTCTTAGCCCCAACTCGTTCTGGTAAAGGCGTTGGCTTAATTGTTCCAACACTATTAGGAGAATGGAAAGGGTCTTGTATTGTAACCGATATTAAAGGTGAAAACTGGGGGATAACCGCAGGCTATCGTCAAAAAGTAATGGGGCAAAAGGTTATAAAATTTGAACCTACAGCATCTGATGGCACGTCTGCACGATTTAATCCGTTTAATGAAGTTCGATTTGGTACAAAATATGAAATTAGTGACATTCAGAACGTCGCAGGGATTATTGTTGACCCTGAAGGGAAAGGCGATTTGGATCACTGGAAATTATCTGCTCGTAACTTGCTTGTAGGATTGATATGTCATATGCATTATGCACATATTATTAATCCTACAGAAAATGCACCTCTAACGTTAAATCAATTAGCAAGTACATTAAAAAATTCATTAGTACCAGATCCAGATAATCCTGGAAATTATAAAGCGTTAGGGTTCTTTGAATCCGTTGAATCGTTAACACAATATAAACATTGGCCAGAAGAAGGTATGCCAATGGAAACGATTGATGCTGATCGTAATAGTAAAACCTATGGAGAACGCAAAATGATTACTGTCACTACAGAACATATGCGTTCTTTATATCCAGAAGCTACTAATCTAACTGTTCCAGGTCTTAATACAACGCATCCTATTGCGTTTGAATCATTTATTGATATTGCTTCAAAAGCGGAAAATGAACGGGCTTCCGTTGTATCTACCGCTAATGCCTTATTAACCCTATATTCTGATCCTGTTCTTGCTATGAATACATATGAAAGTGATTTCACATTGTATGACATTATGAACTATAAGGATCCTGTTACGTTATATCTAATTACTCCGCCTTCTGATATTAAACGTATTCAACCATTATTCCGTCTACTTGTTGAAATGATTGTTCGCCATAATACTCGAGATATGAAATTTGAAAATGGTAAACAAGTTGATACCTTTAAGCATAGGTGTTTATTGTTACTTGATGAATTTCCTGCACTGGGTCGTATGGATACCTTTGAAGAACAGTTAGCATACATTGCGGGGTATGGATTAAAAGCGTTTATGATATGTCAAGGTTTACCACAGTTACAAAAAATTTACACAAAAGAAAATTCTATTGTAACTAACTGTCATATTCAGATTTTTTATGCTCCGAATGATACGGTTACAGCCGATGAAATTGAAAAGCAGCTTGGTAAATATACTGAAGAAGTGGAAACCTGGTCTAAACAACCTGGATTCTTTCAAGGTAAATCTCATAGTAATAGCTACATTGCAAAAAGTTTAATGACGGCTGACGAATCAAAACGGATGGGCGATAAAGAATTAATTTTTATGACTGGCGAAAAGCCTATTTTGACTGAAAAAGTAAAGTATTATATGGATTCGTATTTCAGTTCTCGTGTTATGAATGCACCTGCTAAATCAGATGTTATTTCAAAATTAAACTCTCCTAACACACAACCTACAACTCTCACACAAACACAACCAACAACACAAGAAACTAAACATTCCATTGATACGATAGATGATATTGTAATTGAAAAAATAATTTAGGTGATGATATGGCTAAAAAAAATACGCTATTTACAGCGTTAAAAAAATCTATTGATGCAAAAAAACGATTAGAAAAACATGATAGTGCGATTATTAAACATGAACAAGAAATTGAACGTCTTAAAAGTTTAATCTTAAAAGATAGTTTAATAGCTGAAGCTACAGGTGCTAATGAAATGTTTTCAGAATTTGGCTTTGAGAGCGTTGAAATTCGTCTTGGAGCCTTATTATATGCCAATGAGTATATAAAGGCCTCTGAGGACGAAAATAGGGCCTTAGATGAGTTCTATACGAAAGGAAAGGCGTACTTAGAATCTCTATCCTCTGAACCATCTGAAGATATTAATTCAATTGGTGAATAAGATGACTGAAACAAATACACAAGAAGCTATTAATAAAAAAGTTAATAGTATGCTTGAATTTTCTTTTGGTCGATTATGGCCTATATTACAACAAGATACAATTGGGGAAGTGTATGTTAATGAAGATGGCTATGTATTTGTTAATGATTTAACCACAGGAAAACAAAAAACAGATATATACTTATCTCCGTCTGAATCTAAAGTTCTTATTGAGGCGGTGGCAGGTGCTGTTAATGAAGTGATTAATAATGATCGTCCACATTTGGGGTGTGAATTGTATTCGTTAAATGCTCGTTTTCAAGCACAGTTACCACCGCTAGTTAGGAATCCAACATTTATGATTCGTAAAAAAGCATCTACTATATTCTCGTTTGAAGAATATATTCAAAAGGGGTTTATTACAAAAGAAGGCGCTGATTATTTAGTTAACGCCGTAAAAGAACATAAAAATATATTAGTAACAGGCGGGACTGGTACAGGGAAAACTACATTTCTTAACACATTATTGAAGTGTGTTGAATTATATACTCCATATGATCGAACGGTTATCTTAGAGGATTTAAGCGAATTACAATCCAATATTAATGATTGTTTACGAATGCAAACTAGAGTAGATGCTGATCCGAATAAAAGCGTTACGATGCAAACATTGATTTGGCTATCAATGCGTAATTCTCCGAATCGAATTATCGTTGGGGAAGTTCGTGATGGTTCTGCTTACGATTTGTTAAAAGGATGGAATACTGGACATCCAGGTGGATTTGGAACAACTCATGCAAATGGGGCATTAGAAGGATTAGATCGTTTGGAATCGTTAATTTATGAAAATCCAACGGCTAAAGGCAATTTTAGACAATTGTTAGGTCAAGCCGTCAATATAATTGTTGATATTGGCCGTATTGATATTCCTAACGGCCCTTCTAAACGCTTTATTCGTGACATTATTGAAGTGAAGGGGTTTAACCGTCATACAGAATCATATGACACAAGTATTATTTACCATAAGGAAGGAAGTGAACCATGATGAGCCGTCACAAGTATACTCATAAAGATATTAAAAATCCGTTTGAGCTTTATGAGCCAGATGTTGACGATATAAGCGTAACTCTACCCACCTCTGATGAATCTAAACAGGATGACACAATGGATGTTGAAAAAATAGATAAACCTGTTAAAGATATGACAAAAGAAGAAAAATTCAAATACTATGCGGAAAAGCGTGTGAATACAATTCTAAGAGAATTAGCAGGATTAAGTGATATGGCCTCTACTTATGCAGGTGTATATGACAAATCTATGGTAGATGCTATGATGATGACTATTTCATCTGCTACTAATTCCACTAAGGAAATATTTCAGAAACGGGCCCATGTATTATCAACATTTTCATTTGATTAATGCTGATTTAAGAAAGGATTCTTTTATGAACTCTACAAAATTAAAACAACAAGCTAAACGTGTTACTACTATGGTAGGTTCCCAGATGATACTAGCAGCTGCTACAATGCAGACCTTTGCTTATAGTACAGATGGCTTCGCAGGCCTTGGCGGTCATGCTTGGCCTTGGACAAAATTCTTACAATCATTAATGGAACACATTACAGGCCCATTACCTATGGTTTTGGGTATTATGGGTATCGTTGGTGCAGCGATTGCCTTATTTTCTGGTAACGGTGGCGATGGTACTCGTAAATTTATTTTGTTGATTTTTGTTATTTCTATTGCGTTAGCCGCTCCTTCCTTAATGGATATGCTTTCCTTAGGGGCCACTGGTTCTGGTTTCGTAATTCCTTAACATGATGTGAATATAAGCCTATAAGGCAGTTAGGTGTAGTGAATGAAAAAGCTATTAAGCACAATATTCCTCTCCTGCTCTCCATTTGTGGCCTTTGCGAGTAATGGGGGAGCTGCTTCGCTCCCTATATACGATTTAATATTGTTGCCACTCTCACTAGAATTTTCAGGCCCATTACCATTAGCTCTTGGTACGATTGGCCTTGCTGTTGCAGCTATTACCTTTTTAAGTGGCTGTCATCATCAGGAAGGTGCTAGACGGTTTTTTGGAATCATATTTGGCGTGGGAACCGCAATCGCGGCTCCACAAGCCATTGAAATGATTACAGGGTGTTTAATCCCCTAAGGAGGCAGGATGGTCGAACGTGATTATAGAACAGGGGAAGCCCCTTTATTTAGGGCTTTATATGTTCGTCAAACTTGGGGTGGTGTACCTCGTAATTTGTTTCTAATTAATGTATTAACGTGCGTATTCGCTGTTATTATTTTGGGAACATGGTTTATTGGTGTTGTTGGTATAGCCCTCCACTTTTTATTTAGATACTTTACGTCTCAGGACGCTGATTTTTTTAATGTATTTACACATTATTTACGGTCTAAGAACTTTTATAGGGCCGAATAAGACTATTATAGAAAGGTGTTTATTATATGGGATTGATGTCTAATTTTCGCTTTCACAAAAAGAATTTTGTGAAACGTGATCCAAAATTAAGCGAATATATCTCTTGGTTGCGAATTGATGAATCAGGCATTGTATATAACAAAGATGATTCAATGCAGTTAACATTTAAGTTCCGTGGCCCTGACCTTGATTCCTCTACTGTTGAAGAATTGCAGTCATACCACGCAGCTATTAATAATATTATTAAAGGTGCTTCTACTGGGTATGTATTCTACATGGAAAACCAACGCCATGCATCTGAAGCGTATGATACCGCTGATTTTCAAGCTCCATTAACAAAAGGTATTGAAACAGAACGTGAAAAATTCTTTAATAGTGGCAAACAGTTTGAAAATGATTATTTCTTTACAATTTTGTATCATCCTAATTTTGATATGACAAAGAAATTCTTATCTTTCTTTGAATCAAAAGAAGAAACTACAAAGAAGCATAATCAGTACTGGAAAGAAATTGCTAAAGCTACAAGTGATTTTATTGAAGAAACCAATAAAATGCTTGATATGTTCAATGATATATTCCTTGATGTTAAAGTGTTGACACCAGATGAAACATTAGAGTACTTACACAGTACTGTATCTGATCATTATCAACCGATTAAAAATATTCCAACTATGTATTTATCTTCCTATTTATTGGATTCTCCATTAGTTGGTGGTTTTGAACCTAAACTTGGTGATAAACATATGCGGGTTATTTCTGTTACTAGCTTCCCGCCTATTACTCATCCAGGATTCTTTGATATTCTAAACCGTTTAGGATTTGAATATCGTTGGTCTAGTCGTTATCATGCATTGTCTAAAATGGATGCTATGCAGGTATTAAAAGATATTGAAGATAACTTTAGACAACAAGCTAAAACTATTTTACAGTATGCTGTTGAAGCGATTCGTAATAAAGAAACCGATCAAGTCAACGAATCTATGCTGAACTATGCAGATGAAGCTAAAATAGCTCAACAATTATTAGAAACAGATGCTGTTGGGTATGGTTACTACACAATGACACTTGTTGTCCTTGATAAAGACCCTGAAATGGCTGATAAAAAAGCAGCCTTTGCGTTAAAAGAAATTCGTCAAGAAGGCTTTACAGCGCAACTTGAAACTACAAATGCAATAGATGCTTATTTTGGGTCTGTTCCAGGGATGTGGGAATATAATGTTCGTAAATACCTTATGGCATCCCTAAATTTCTCTCACCTTGCCCCGACCTCCGCAGTGTGGTCAGGAGAGAAAAAGAATAGCCATTTAAAGGGGCCTGTATTGCTTCATACGGTGACAACTGGGAGTACTCCGTTCCGCTTGTCTTTACACGTTGGTGACGTTGGACATACGTTTGTTGTAGGGCCTACAGGATCTGGTAAATCTGTACTTCTTAATATGATAGAAACACATTTTACTAAGTATCCTGGCGCTCGTGTATTTATTTTTGATGTTGGTTCTTCCTCTAGGGCTGTAACAAAAGCTATGGGTGGTAACTTTTATAACATTATGGGTGATGATAACCCATTAGCCTTTCAACCTCTTTCACGGATTGATGAAGATGTTGAATTTATCTGGGCTAATGATTGGATTATTAATTACCTCACGATGGAAAATGTACCGATTGATCCAATTGTAAAAACTACAATTCATGAAGCTTTAAAATCGCTTCGTGAAATGGAACCTTCTTTGCGTACACTGACATCCTTCCAACGTTTGGTTCAAAACCATGCCATTCGTCAAGCCTTAGCGCCTTTGTGTGAAGGGGGTACCTATGGTGGCCTCTTTGATAACAGTACAGATAAATTTGGTGAAGGTAATTGGCAGGTATTTGAAATGGATGAAGTCATGAAAATGCCTAATATCGTCCCTAGCGTACTTGATTTCTTATTCCATAGAATTGAAGGTCAATTACGTGAAGATGGGGCGCCAGGCCTTATTATATTAGATGAATGTTGGCTATTCTTTTCAAATCCTATCTTCCAAAGTAAAATTCGGAAATACTTTAAAGATTTGCGTAAAAAGAATACGTCTATCATTTTTGCAACGCAAAACTTATCTGATATTTCGGCTAGTCCTGAACTTGCTAATACAGTTCGTGAAAACTGTCCGACACAAATTTATTTGCCTAATCCTAAAGCAACTGCTGAAGGGATTAAACAGCAATATATCAATTTCGGTTTAAATAGCCGTCAAATTGAATTATTGTCTGAATTGACACAAAAAAGAGAATACTATGTATCCTCAATTAAAGGCAATCGTGTATTTGACCTTGCGTTACAACCATTAGAGGCTGCTTTTGTAACGGCCACATCTAAAGAAGATCAATTAAAAATTCAAGCATTAGAAAAAAATCATCTATCTAAAGATGAATTTATTCTAGCTTGGCTTGATTATAAAGGTATGCCTGAAGAAAAGGCTAAATACCAGTCGCTCATAGAGCCAGAAAGGAGTTATCATGTTGGATAATGGAAAAATGAAATCAGTTCTTCCTCGTTCAAAAAAGTTACTTGCTGTTATGTTAATTCCTGGCGCATTTGTATTGACTACGTATTCTGTACACGCTGCATATCCTGTTATTGATGCTCAAAACATTGCTAAAACGGTTAAAGTCATTGAAAATACAGCGAAACAAATTGAAAAATTAAACGAACAGGTAAATCTTGCAAAACAACATTTATCTATTGTTACACAATCCATGAAAGACGTGTCTGATAATGCTAAAAAAGTATTATCAGCCGTTGATGGTACTCGTAATGCAGTCGATGGTGTGATTAAGAATACACAGTCCTCATTTAAAGGTCTATTAAGCCCTGTTAAAGATATTCAAAATGTGGCTAAAGAAACAGAAGAAAAATGGAATAAAACATTCCAGTCATTATCTGGTTTAAACCCTAAAAATTTAACATATAGCGCTTTACAAGGTTCTAATTCCTATATCAATGCACAAGTGCAACAAAATAACAAAGAAGCTGTAACTGAAACACAAGCTATTATGGCGGGATTATCACAAGCGGAAGATGAATTAAAGCAACTTCGTGAACAAGCTCGTCATACAGAAGGGCAACGTGATTTAGCTAAAATCAATGCTGAAATTAATGCTGTAACAGCTAGAATTGAAGGATTTAATAGTAAACTTACCGCTATTCAAGTAACTAATCAAAATATGGAATCACAAGCTAAACAGCAACAAGATGCTAATAGGGCTGAATTTAACTTTGCAGCTGCAAAGAAATTTAGTGAATCCGTTGTCAATATGAAGGGGTCTATGGACGATCTTCCTAATGGCTATGAATCGAGATCTCAATTGATGAAATCTCTATGGAAATAGGAGGGTTTACATGGATGGTGTTCAATTCGCATTTCTAAACCAATTATTAGATACATTTAGAAATGCATCTGTAACAGGAATGGTCAACTTAAAGCCTGCTGCGTTAGGTTTAGTTACTGTTCTTGGTATTTTAGATGTAACCGCTATGTGGGGCCTGTACTTTGGCGAGATGCGGGTACGGGAAATCATGGGAAAAGTGATTAAAATTGGCTTTTTTGTAATTTTGATCCTTAACTGGGGGCCTATCACTACGGCTGTAGAAGACACATTCGTTAAAGTTGGCCAAATTGCTTCCGCCCATCAAACCGCAACAAAGCCTTCCTCAATTATGGTAGAAGGCACAAAGAAGATGTATCGACTTTGGAATAATGCAATATATGATATTCCAATGGCTGAAGGTGCTACTTCGCAAAAAAATATTCCTTATTATGATTCCAATGGCAATCTACATAAGGATGCTGAAAAAATGGCAGAAGAAGATAAAAAAGCAAAAGCTCCGACTAATCCATTTTCTGGATTAGGCGAATCCATTGCTGCTATTCCAGGAAGAATTATCAAAATTATTCTTGCATTAGCTATCTTTATTGCCTTTGCCTTTATTGCATTAAATGTTCTTCTTTGTTTCGTTGAGTTCTATTTAACAACGGCTTTATCTATTATCTTATTGCCGTTTGGTGTTAATAGTCATACGTCATTTATTAGTCAGAAAGCATTAGGTGCTGTTGTCAATTTTGGCGTTAAGCTGATGATCATGATATTCCTTCTTGGTCTTATGTCTACGATGATTAGCAAAATGGATGCGATTACAAATGACGATTATGGAAAATTATTTGAAGCCGTATTACAAGCGTGTATGTATGCTTTCTTGATTTGGAAATTACCTAGCCTTATTTCTGGTATGTTAAGTGGTACGCCATCTATGGGCGCATCTGCTGCAGGCGTAGTACAATCTGCTGCTACTGCTGCAGGAGCAGGTGCTATGACTACTAGATTTATGGGTGCAGGTAGTGCAGCCGCTTTTAGAGGAATGGCTAACGCTTCTCGTATTAGTGGTGATGCTATTCGTGCAGGTGGCGTAGCTGCTGCAAGTTCAAATACTGTTAGAGGTGCTATTTTTAATTCAATGAGAGGTACCGCTAGTCATTTAGGTACTGTTACTAAAGGTGCTTACCGTCATCAAATAAATGCAGCTAAGAATACATTCTTAAATGCAGTTGCTCGTGAAAACACAGCTTCTACTATTTCCAGAAGATTGTCCCATCTTAACGGTTATAAGCGTTCATAAGGTGATAGCTTATGAATAATAATATACATATTACATTACAACGTATCATCATGGGTGTTTGTTTTACACTCATGATGATACTCAATTACAATACAGCGTATGCACTAACTGCTAATAATCATGTTGATATTGGGACTAGTAAAGAACTGGCTTATGATTATGTTTCAAGATATACTGATGCAGATGTAGACCCTCATTATGTTGTTGATCGTATCTGGGAAGAAGCTGATAAATATGGTATTTATGATAAAACAGCTGTTTTGGCTATGTTTGAAACTGAATCGAGTTGGAGAATGCAAGCTGCTGGAGATGGCTTAGGATTCGGTTTGGGGCAATTGAGTTATGAATATTGGCCAGATTATGATTTAAATTCGCAAGATGATATTTATGATTTAACTCAAAATATTCATGGTTCTGTGTATTATTACGCTAAAATGCTTCAAGCTGCTAATGGTGATCCTGCTATTGCTTATACAGGGTATAACGGTGGTGCAGGTAATATGGGTAATCTTAGTATTCCTGCAATTGTGGAACACATGAATAATTTTATTGCTAATTATAACCGTTTAAAAACAGGTGATCCTGGTGTAGGTTATCAAGCAGGCGTTTCTTCAATCATCAACTACTTTAGCATGAATAGTGTACTTAATCGTCCTTTAGGATTAGATTTTTCCTATATCTATAAAATGGGTTCATCTATTAGAACAATTGTTGATTCTATTGTGGATGGGTGTGTAATTGCTATTAAAAGTTTGATTCAAGTATCGTTACCTTTATTAGCTGTATTGGCTATTATTGATTTTTCAATGTTTGCATGGCGTGGGCCTACGATTACAGGTCAACTTGATTCAGCATTTTGGACTGGTGCAGCTCAACGAATTGTTAAATATGGATTTTTAACAATTCTTATTGAAAGTTGGCAATTTATTGTCAATAAAGTATTTATTGGTACTGCAAAATGGTCATATGCTACGTTTTCACCAGATACAGCTAATGCCATTGGTGATATAACGGCACCAGATCAACAATTACAACATTTTATTTCATTCCTTAATCCTTCTATGACTTGGCTTGGAAAAGTGACTGCGTTAGATATGATTAATCATATGGGGTTATTCTTATTAAATATGTTTGCTACTTATATGGGATTAATCTTAATTATCATATTGATTTTTTCAATTTTAGTCGTGTATTTGGAATTTTATATGTCAGCTGTATTTACTGTATTTAGTATAAGTTTTGCAGGTTTAAAGCCGACAAGTTTTATTCCAGAAGGTATGATGAGCCATCTAATTACAGGAACAATTCGATTAATGTGTATTGGTCTTATCTTTTCTATTATGAAAAAGGCTATGGAAGTATATACCTACGATCCTACAGATATATTTGGTATATTAGGTGCTTTACTATTCGTTGTAGTGGTAGTAGTTGTTGGTGTTTTATTGCCTAATCGTATTGCTGATGGTTTACAAGTATCAGCTAAATTATAGAAAGGAGGCTCCTTTATGAAATGGTTATCTAATTTAAAACCAAAACGTTCTATAAAGGATTGGAAACGAAGGGATAAAATATTTTTCGTTGCTATCGTTCTCCTTATTACATTTAATATTTGTGTTGGTTATGGACTTGTTCATAGTCCGTTTTATGTCAATATAACGACGTCAGCGCCTATGGGTGTATATGTGGTTTCACATAATCAAGAATTAAAACCTAATGCATTGGTTATGGTTAAAGAAAATCATAGATTGGAACAATTTTATGGATCAAAACGGCCTCCGCAATTGTTATTAAAACATATTGCAGGAATGCCTGGCGATATAATGACTGTTACAGAACATAATGTTCAAATTAATGCAGAATCATATCCCACATTATCGTATACATCCAATGGTATGCCATTACAACATTTACAAAACGGCGTGTATACGTTGTCTAGTGATGAATATTTTGTAGCTAATGTTCCTACTCGTAGTTATGATAGCCGTTATTTTGGCCCTGTTAAGCGAGATGAGATTCAAGCCGTAGTTACACCAATTTGGTTATTTGGAGAAGGGGTGACTGAATTTGTTAACCAATGGGAAAATGCGAAAAATAGCTAAAGTGATTGTATCTACTACATTAATGTTTTCTTTTCTGAATATCATTCAAACACCTGTAGCAGAAGCGAAATTCCATTTTAGAGGTGGTAATGTACATGATTCATCTCGATATAAACAGGTTGTTGAATGGGTAAAAAAAGAACAAGATAAATTAGAACAAATTAAAGCTAAATTACAACATAGTATTGATACGGTTAAACAAGCTCAACAGGCTATGAATAGTGTTAAGTCCTCACTGAATACAGCTATGAAAAGTGTTGATGCACTTCGTTCTAATATCAATTCAGTAATGAAAATGTCCGATAGTCTTATTCATTTAGATTTTGATCACCCTGATAAAGGATGGTCAGAAATAGAGTATTCTAAAGAAGCAATTCATTATCAGACTGATTATATGAATAAGAAAATTCAAAATAATAATATTATTTCTAAAGCTAATTTAGAATCTCAAAAAATGGCAACTGGACTATCGGCTATTGCTGATGCTAATAACTCTGTTATTCAATCATTACAAAAATTAGGTAAAAATACCAAAGGACTTCTTGATATTCAAGAGGTCAATAATGAAATAGATGCTACAAGAACGGATACGACATTACAAACAACGAAAACTAGAGCTAGTGAACTTAATAAAGAATTACAAGAAAAAATCATTCAATCGGAAAATGAAGCTGCTGCTAATAAACGTAGAGCAGCCGATTTTCAAGTAACATCTGATCCAGAACAACGTACTGAAAAAGAAACAACTGACTTGAAACGTATGGATGCTGATTCTAAGCCTGGTAGGGGGTTTGTAGAATTTTAAGATATTGAAAGACTGCGTATAAATTGGTATACTATTTATGCGCAGCATTTCAATTAAGTATGATGATGAGGTCGTAAAGCACGCCTCGTAAAACAAAAAAAGCTTGATTGTTGATGAGGTCGTAGAGCGCGCCTCGTAAAACAAAAAAAGCTCGATTGATGAAAAAGCCCCCTTAATTAAGGGGGCTTTTATCGTATGGGAGAATCTATGAAATTTATATTTTTAACAAAGGATTATTTTAATCGACATCCTTCATCTGAATTTCCTGAAATGTTACGTAAATCAGATCGTCCTTATGTTCAACTTACGATTCCTTGTAACCATCAACTATGGGCGATTCCTTTGCGGTCTTATATTAATCATGAATTTGCTTTTTGGTCTAATAAAAAAGAACTTTGTGGATTAGATTTTACTAAGGCCGTTCCCATTGAATTAAAAGATATAGATACCACGCATTCGCCAATTATTAGGCGCCATGAATTTAATGCATTGAAAGGAAAAGATTATCGTGTAACGCAACGATTCAAACATTTTATTAAAAAGTTTGATCATGCCAAGTTACATCCTACTCTTCCTGATAGCAAGGTTCTTTTAAAATATAGTACTCTACAATATTTTGAAAAAGAATTAGAACAGAAAAAGAAGATTAAACTTACTATTTCAAAACAAAACACTACACTTAGCTTATAAGTTAATGTTAAAAACCCCTAAGAGGTAGGATCTCTTAGGGGTTTTGTGTATCCATTGGATATAACTTTATTTTGCCTATCATTATTATAACATACATAATCCAATCGTCTAAAATAAAAGCTATTTTAGTAATGTAGTGGTCGCTGAAATAAGAATCTTATAACTTTAGTCATGTGGAGTTTTACTTTTTATTAAAGAAAAATAGAATAACAACTTGTAATACGTATAAATACGTAGTATACTATAAACATAATTTTTTTATTTTAAAGGAGATGATTCTAATTAAACCAAAAAAACTCCTTAAAACTTTGGAACAAGATGGATGGAAAATTATTAGAATACGAGGCTCACATCATATTCTTAAACATCCCGTTAAAGAAGGCTTAGTAACGATTCCCTTACATAGTCAAGATTTAAAGCCAAAGACGTTAAGTAAAATTTTGAAGCAAGCAGGGCTCAAGTAGTCCTCTTGTTTCAATATATTTTGGTATGATTAGAATAGATATGAAAAACGTGGAGGAGAAAAAATGAGAAAGGAAATGTATCCTGCTCTTTTTAGTGCAGATGGAACTGGTGGATATACAGTTGTATTTCCAGATTTAGTAGGTTGCGTTACTGAAGGGGATACATTATCTGAATCTGTTGAAATGGCTGAAGATGCTCTCGGTATTTATTTATTTTCTTTAAGTGAAGAGGGTGAAGCATTTCCTAAAGCTAGTGATCCAACATCTATACGATGTGGTAATGGAGAATTTATTGATTTAGTAAAATGGGACGAAGAAGAATATTTAAAAAGAACAGATAATAAGGCCGTAAAAAAAACATTATCAATTCCTAGTTGGTTAAATCATAAAGCAGAAGAGCAACAATTAAATTTTTCACGTATATTACAACGTGCATTGAAGGAGGAGCTAGAATTAATCTAATCTAAAATTTTGATTTTATTAACAAATACAGGTTTAACATAAAAGAACTATTTTAAAGTATGATTTGCACCTGTTTCCTGGGGCAGATATTTTTAAATTAGAAGTTGGATAGCTTCAGATAAAACAATAAAAACCCACGGTGGCTAGACTGTGGGTTTTTTACTTTATATATCGTATCATGGCGCATTCATATATAGTTATGGTATTCTTTTATATGGATGTATTCCTTCTGGTCTTACTATGGCAAAAATTAAAGATTATGATTTAATTACTGTAGATGAACATAGGATTCAAACTACAATTGATGTATATTTTCAATGGAAAACCTTAGACATAATGTTATCTACATTAAGTACTAGAGGTATTAATTTTCCTAGCGAAATTAGTGAAAATATCGTTTGTTATATTTGTGGTTATTGGCTCAATAAAGGCAGTGCGGGTGATGCTATTGATCCAAATGGAAATAGAATTATTGAGATTAAAGGCAGTAGTTCTACTGGGCCATCATCATTTAGTCCTAGTGAACGATTTGACGAATTAGTTTTCGTTAAATTAAATAAACAAAATGACACTTTGTTAATTTATTTGACAGGCATTAATAATATTTCCCTTGGAAATATCTATGTGAATGCAACGGAAACTGTGCTAGAGCAGCAACAAGCAGGCCGACGGCCTCGATTTAATATTGAAGATAAAATTATTAAACCATTCAATATTCAACCATCGTTTTTATTTGATTTAAGAAAACGAACTTTTACTCGATTATAACCGTGGAAAGGATTGGAATACATCCATTCTTTCCACGGTTATATTTGCGGCGTGCTGCTTTTTTATTTAATTTATTATATAATATACTAAGTAATTAATTCATTAGGCAAGAAAGGATTTTATATATGTATTCTATTGCTTCTTTCTTTGCAGGTGTCGGTGGCATTGATTTAGGATTTGAACTCACTAAACAGGCACATACTATATATGCAAATGAAATGGATTCATACCCTATACAAACGTTTGAAGCTAACTTTCCTATTAAAGTAGATCAAAGAGATATATGTGATGTTAAGGCTTCAGAAGTCCCTAATATAGACATTATATTAGGTGGCTTCCCTTGTCAGGCTTTTTCTATTGCAGGTTATAGAAAAGGTTTTGAGGATGAAAAAGGTCGAGGTACTCTCTTTTTTGAGATACTTAGAATTATTAAAGCTAAAAAACCAAAGGCTATTTTACTGGAAAATGTAAAAAACTTAGTTAGTCATGATAATGGAAATACCTTTAGAGTAATTTTAGAAGCTCTAAAGGATGCAGGATACCATGTTAGATATGCTGTGCTTAACGCTATGGAATATGGCAATATTCCTCAAAATAGAGAACGTATTTATATTGTGGGCTTTAGAACTAAAAAAGTATTTGAAAAATTCACGTTCCCTGAACCAATTCCTTTAAAAAAGACGATTCATGATGTGATTGATTTTATTAACCCTGTTGATGAGAAATACTTGTACACTAAAGGAAAATATAAAGGAGATATATACGATAAACTCGTAGCAGCAATGGATGATTCTAATGCTGTATATCAATGGCGTAGGAAATATGTCCGTAAAAATATGAGTGGCGTTGTGCCTACGTTGACGGCTAATCAAGGAGAAGGTGGCCATAATGTATGTCTTGTTAAAACAAAACAAGGTATACGAAAAATGACACCTAAAGAATGTTTTAATACACAAGGATTCCCAGAATCTTTTGTATTACCTGATATTGCTGATGGTCGTTTATATAAACAAGCAGGTAATAGTGTATGTGTATCTGTTGTTCAACGAATTGCTGAACAAATGTTAGTGGCAATGAAATAATAAAAACCAAAGAGGTAACAGCCTCTTTGGTTTTCTTCTTGACAAATTATAGTTTATCATTAATAATGAGTATAAATATATACAGAAATGATGTATTGACTTGCGGGAACAGGTTAATATTGATAATAAACACACTATTAGATTCATAGAGGTATTCTATCGCTAGATGAATCTAGCGATTTTTTTGTATCTATTAGGAGGGTTAGAATGCGAAAAGTTTTATTACTATTAGGGATTATTTGTATTTTTGCATTAAGTGGATGTGGGAAATCTGATGGTATTTCAGGAACTTGGATGCCGAAACAACAAGAAGGAACAGGAATTAGTAGCATTGTTTTAGAAAAAGAAAATGATTTCACATATAAGGGAACTGTAAATTATACAGATGGAAAGCAAATCTCTTCCATGTATAAATACGATAAAACTTATAATTCTCTTGAAGAAGATCCATCTGATGTTATTAAAAAGAAAAAAGAATATAATATTTATGGTCGTATTGTTTTGAATTTTGATGATAAACATACAATAGCTCATATGGGACAATCAGTACAACCAGAAGATACATTTATAAAAAAATAAAAAGAACAAGTCCTATGGAGTTGGCGGGAACCTTCTTCATAGGGCGACGTTAGTAAACACACTACTAATCCGCTTTTACTTGTTCTATGAAGGTTAGTATACCATACATAGGACATTTTAAGCTAGTGATTACAGGGTGTAGTCACTAGCTTTTTTGTATTTTTTCATAAGTTTTTCTTATGCTGATTTGCAAATGCTTTATAATCATATTGGGAATTATAAAGTTTTTGCAAGTTAGTAATAGGAGGGTGTTGCATGAAACAAGCTAACTTATATTTCAATTATGAAATTTGCAAACAATTAAATGATGCATATCGTCATTTACATCACGATCCATATGCTATGTTAGGCGATTTACATTATTTCTTTTACTTTTCACCATCTAATTTTGAGCTATACGGCTTGTTAGTTACTATCTACGATAAAAATATCATAGATACATGGAAAACTGGCTTACAACTCAAAATAAGTGATATTTTGATTAGTTTATGGGAAGCAATGCGTGTACATGGCTTTTATCATAAACGGTTTAGAAATAAACAGATGGAAAAAGCACTCGCTTTCTATCGGTAGATTTCTAATTGTTGGCTGTATTACAATATTATAAGAGAACACGTCGTTGTATAGACGGAACCAAGGTGGTAAGGAAGCACTTGTAAAACTTCACTTCGTAGTCCCCACGAATGTCAAAGGGGAGCAGCTAGGAACTTTAGCCATTCTGAAAGGATCTTTTTATCCCTGGTAGATCTTGCTGTGATGGGCGATGACGGCCTAAACGGTCTGGGTGGATGTTCTGATGCTTACGGGCATGGAGGTCTAGTGGAGTTCCTGGGCAGGACTGGGAAATGATGAAGCTAGATGGCGGAAACGCTAGGAGTCAGGGATTGATAGCAATGCGACGGCGAAACGGTGCCTGTTATTACTCTGCTCTCTTCCTACAGATACACTTTATATTCCCTTTAATACCATTGAATCCAGTATAAAAAAGGGGTTAGTGCGCCTGTAGGGAGGGAGTTTTCCGCTTCCGCTCTGGCTCTACAATACCTGTTAACACATCTGATTTACAGAATCAAGCAAAAACACTCGGCTGAACACCTCGTGTTTTTTACTAATAACTATTAACAAAAAAGATATTATAAATATAAAAAAAAGAACTAAAAAGCCTTGATTTAGCTGCTTTTTTAGTTTGTATATAGTATAATATAAGTATACCTAATGCTATATTAATAGGTATTCTAACTTATATTTTATATCTGTGTATATAGTAGTGAGTTTAGCACATCTCTAAAACAGCGCCTCTCGTTGCATTATAGATACATAATAGTTACTGATATAGATTGAGTTGGATTATGAAAAACAAATATATAAATAATTTAATTTATTTGTTGATTTATTTTTTTTTGAATATAAGCCCTGGAGGCAGTTATGAATCATGTATTTGATCCAACACAAGAACAGGAATTGATTATTGATAAATGTAAAGCGTTACAAAAAGGTGAAAAACTACGTGTAGCAGCTTTTGCAGGTGCAGGTAAAACTTCAACAATTATATTAATTGCAGATGCATTAAGTAAGAAATATCGTAAAGGTATTTACTTAGCCTTTAATAAAGGTATCGCTGAAGAAGCTAAATCAAAGCTTCCTAATCATGTTGAAGCAAGAACATTTCATAGTTTAGCGTATCGTCAGGTTAGCAAAAATATTATAAAAAAATTGCGTTATACGCATTTTTTTATGCTAAACAACTTTCTTGATTTTATTAATACTACACTTTCAATACAAAAACTAACTTTTACTCAATATAATGAAATCTCAAAAAGAGAAGTAAAAGGGAGTATATCATTAACCCCTGCTCGCCAATTTAATATTGTCAAAGCAGCTGTTGGTTTGTATTGTCGTAGTGAAGATACCGTTCCTAAAAAATGGGTTATGGAATACGCTGCTAAACACGTATTACCATATGATAATCTTGCGCTAGATAAAAAAAGTATTAAGTGGTTAGAATCTAACTTGTTTCCTTATGTGAAGGCTGTTTGGAAGGATTTTAAAAGTCCTAAAGGAATTTTTCAAATTCCTCATGATGTATATTTGAAAATCTTTGCACTAAAAGCACCTCAATTACCATACGATTATATTTTGTTCGATGAAGCACAAGATACAGATGGCCTAATGCTATCTATTCTAAATGCTCAAACAAATACAAGAATTATATTTGTTGGTGATCCATACCAACAAATATATGATTGGCGAGGTGCTGTCAATGCAATGGAACGCATTGATGGTGATATGTGCTATTTAACTAAATCATTTAGATTTGGTAAAAATATTGCATCTGTAGCCGATTTATTTTTACATCATTTATCTTCCCCTGAAACCATTTCTGGTGGTAATAAAGATATTGGAATAATAGATTCTGAAACATTATATCCTGAAGATATTGATGTGATTTTAACACGTACTAATGCAGGTGCTATTAGCATAGCTATTGATTATATGTTGGAATATCCTGATAAAAAAATTAATCTTCATAATTTAGATGGTTTAACTAATTTAGTTAACACCGTTAGAGATATTTCACACCTTAAAAAAGGCCATTCAGATATTGAAAATGAGGCCCTTAAAAATTTTGGTTCTTATGATGAATTAGCTGAATACTGTATTGCGTTTAACGATTCTGATTTATGCCTGGCTTTCTTATTAGAAAAGTCACGTGGTTATAAAGCAGTTAAACGAGCTGTAGAAGAGTGTCATTGTACAAATCCAGACGTATCTATAACAACTGTTCATAGATCAAAAGGATTAGAATGGAATAATGTAATGCTAGCAGCGGACTTTCAACCAACTAGCTATACGGTTAAAGAAGAAGGCGATAAACAGATTGTACAAATTAAAAATAGCGCTGAATGTCGGTTATTGTATGTAGCTGTTACACGAGCAAAAAAGAAATTGTACATTGGTCATATTGCTCCATTAATTGAATCACTGAAAGGGGGTTCTATTAATCGTGACTAATGAACAGCTTAAACAAGCTTTATACATGAGTAAAATTGTATTTAAAGTGAGGTTACGTCAATTAATGGATCGTGATCATCTTTTACAAAAAGAATTGGCTTCTGTTATTGACGTATCCCCTATTCTTATTAGTAAATATGTATCTGGGACAGTATTTCCTAGATATAAAAAATTATATATGATAGCAACCTATTTCAATGTTCCTTTAGAAGTTTTAGTAGGGCAAGATAAATTGACTGCATTATATTTAAAAGAACTACAACAATCTAATACAGTTCCAAAATTTGATAATTTAAAAGCATCTCTACTCAATCAATTTGTTGATACTTATAAAATCGATCCTATATTAGCTGTTAATGAATGTAGAGAAAATATTTATTAAAAAAGAGGCACCATTATGAATGAAAAAGATATACAATACGTCCTTGGTAAACACTTATTTTTAAATAATGTTTGTATTCCTAATGTCAGTATGTATTGTCCAGGTCATACTGAATATGAAGCCGATTTTGTGTATTTTTCCATGAAAACACAATTTCTGACAGAAGTTGAAATTAAAACGAATTTTCAGGATTTTAAGGATGATTTTAACAAAAAGAGGTATCATGATTGTAAAAATGTAAAATATTTGTATTATGCGATGCCTAGAACTCTTTACAATACTTATCGTGAAACAATTGATAGTATGCTTGGCGATGCAGGCCTAATCCTTATTGATGAAACTACTACTGTTAATCATGGTGTTCAATATACTTTTGGTGGATTCATTAAGCGAGCTAAGGAAAGAGAAAATTGGTATTCGTTAAGCCCTACTGGTTTGATGCACTATTTGCGCATCGGATGCATGAAGTGGGTAAACCGATGACCTTATATTAATAATAAGTTTGGTATCTATCTAAAACTAAATGTTTAATATTTAAAACTATAAAACAATAAATATATTAATATAATTATGATTTTATATATAAAAATATAGAATATAAACCCGTGAGGTAATAAATGAATAAGGTATCTATCACTAAAGTATTTAAATACCGCTGTTTTGAGCCAGTTGAAGGATTAGCATTATTTGATGAAGCTCTTGATAATCGTCATACGTTGTGGAATAAATTAGTTGAAATTGATAGGGATTTTAGAGAAAAAAGCTCTCAAATTATTACGCCTATTCAAAGCGATTATCAAATTCTTGATCAAGAAATTAAAAATTTACAAGATTCTATTAAAGCTATTAAGCGTGAAACTAGATCAACTGCAAAGGAAGAAACACGTAACATTCAGGATACAATTAAAGAACTAAAAGTGAAGCGTAAAGAAGCCTATCAAGAATTTAAACGGTTAAAACATGAAGCTATTGAACGTGAAAAACCGCTTCTTGATTGTCTTAATAATGAACGTAAAGAAAAAGTTAAACAATTGCGTTCTGAAAGTGGATTACATAGCTTTAATTTTGACGATGTAATTCATAATATATATGATGTTGCTCGTATTAAAGCGATGAAACAAGGTACTTTATTACAATTCAAACGATACTCAAAAAATGGAAAGATTGCTGTTAGACCCTATTCAAGTTCCCCTTTATATGGTTCTGATATTCATAGAGTTAACACAATCTTTTATATAGAACCAGTAAATCAAGAACTATATAATAGCTCTATTAGAGGGGTTAGAAAAAAAGCTAGTGTAACACGATGTCACATTCGTGTGGGTTCTGCTGATAAAGGAAAACCTATTTTTGTTACATTACCAATGGTATATCATCGTCCTTTACCTATGGATGGGAAAATCAATGCTATTAATGTTAAGCGTCACTATATTGATCACAAACCTATTTATGAATGCCTTATTACCGTAACCTATGCTATAGAAGCTCCTACTATTAATCCTAATTCATGTGTGGCCGTCGATTTAGGATGGCGCATGACTAAGGATGGATTGCGTGCTGCATATGCAACTGATACAGATGACAAGACGATTGAATGTATCGTTACACAACGTCAATTGAATGAGTTTGATACCATTCGTGGATTATCATCTACTCGTCAAAAACACTTTAATGATTGTATTCATGTTATAAAAGCTTGGATGGCTAATAAAAATTTACCTGACTGGCTAACTGATGCAGTAGCTTATATAGATAAATGGAAGTCATACAAACACATATTTGATTTATATGATGCTTTTTTACAACATAAAAAAAGTGGAAATCAAGAAATTGTATCGTATTTAGAAGCCTATATAGAAAGAGAAAATCATTTACGAACTTGGCAATCTAATTTACAAGATCAAGTTATTGCTAGAAGAAACTATGAATATCAAAATTTTGCAGCTAAATTGGCTAATATGTATGATGTATTAGTATTAGAAAAGCTATCTATTACTGATATTGTTAAACATCAAAAAGCAATTATTGGTAGTCAACAATCTACAGCGTTAGATCGTAACCGTACTATTGTAGCTCCTTATGAATTGAAAACAATTTTAATCAATGCATTTACAAATAGGGGAAAACAGTTCGTTGAGGTGAATGCAAGTTATTCTACTAAAGTTTGTCATCATTGTGGTGCATTAGAAGAAGTGCATCAATCTTCTATTATGCATACGTGTACACAATGTCATACTGTTTGGGATCAAGATTATAATGCGTGTATTAATCTCCTAGCTCTATATAATCATGATAATAAAGTAGGTGTTTCTTATGTATGAATTATTAGCTATCCTTTTTATTATTTTTATTTGTGGTATTATGGCGTTTCTTCTTATTCTTTTAACAGATCATTAATTCGACCTATATTTAGGTATTAAGTAGTAGTGAGTTTAGCACGTTTCTAAAACTTTGTATAAACACATGGTATTCTTATTGTTTATTAGGATAGTAAAGTAGGTATTTTATATGAATAGTACATTAGCTGCCATTATTTCTTGTATTCTATTGGTGTTATTAATATTGAATCTTTCTGAAATGGAATTTAAGTTTGGTTTTAATCCTTTGAGTATTCCAATTATATTATCTACTATTGCTCTTATCATTTATTTGATCGTTAATTTTGTATTATAACCCTATATTTGGGGTTAAGTGGTAGTGAGTTTAGCACATCTCTAAAACGTCTTTACCGGAAATACCTACCTTGCCGTCGGTTAAGTAGTAGTGAGTTTAGCATATCTCTAAAACCGCAAACTAGACGAAACACTAAATAGTAAAGGTTAAGTAGTAGTGAGTTTAGCACATTTCTAAAACGCTTGATAAAGAAAGCCATACAATAATCATTATTTTATTAGAAAGAAGGTGAATATATGATCTTATTGATTTTTCTGTTTTGTATTGTTATTGCAATGGCAATTATTGTAAGTAAAATCAAATTTAATTTAAATTTAACCAATAAGGATATTTTAATTAGACTTGGTTCTATTATCATATGTTGTGGTATTGCTTTGTTCTCAATCATTACACTTGGAATTATCATTAGTGAACTTGATTCAGGCACACAGGGATTTATCCTAACTACAATTTCAAGTATTACATTATTCCTGGTGATTATTTTGTTTGGAAGAAAAAATAATAATAAATAAAAACATTAAATAATTAATATATTAGTGTTTTTATATATTATATATGGAGGCTAAATTATTTGTAATTTATATATAATGCGTTTCGCTTTATGTGTAGGTACAGTGCATTTTTCTGATAATTTAGTTTGGCCAGAAATTTAATCTCCCATAAGATTTCTGGCTTGCCTCCTATCTTTTTACTTGTAGTGAGTTTAGCACATCTCTAAAACTACCACTGTTGTTTTTGTTGATTTAAAATATGAATATTTGATTATGATATAATTATAGTGGAAGGTACCTCCCTTCCATGTAGATAGAATATAAACCCTTTGAGGTATAATTACATACATATCTTTTAGGGATATTCTATCTGCATATTTGTATATGCAGATTTTTTATTGTGTAAGGGATTAGAAAGGATTGTTAGATGAATGTATGTAAATCATTGGGAATGCTAGCTATAGCCTTGTTAGTATCAACTAGTCACTGCGCTGCTATGACAGCTACAGAGATTGTGTATGATACTGTTGGGGACAATGATATAGCTAATGCTATTTTATATTATTGTGAACAAAATGGTGTAGATCCATTATTGGCCACGGCTACCTTTGAAACAGAAAGCGGTTTTAATCAAGCTGCTATTTCTAGTTCTGGTGCTATTGGTATTACTCAATTAATGCCATCTACGGCCGCTTCTTATGGACTTAATCCATATAATCAATATGAAAATATTGAAGCAGGTGTTCGTTATTTAGCTGATAATTTAAATCGGTATAGTGGAACAGATTGGCAGGCTACCTACGCTATTGCAGCATATAATGCGGGCCCTGGTGCTGTTGATGCATATGGTGGTGTTCCACCTTATGGAGAAACTATTGATTATGTAAATGCTATTTCTGATAGATATAGTCAATTATTGAGTTTAGAAAATTAATTAATAAAATAATTTGTTGTATAAAATATTAATATAATAATATTTTTAACTATTGATATGATATAGGTAATGAATATAAGCCCTTGGAGGCCACAATGAATTTAGAACAATTAGGAAAAAAAGCCCGTCCTATTTGGAAAAAACATGGACGGAAAATAGCTGCTATTACTGTTGGCTTAGTTGTAGCCATCGGACTATACAATTATTATGATAATCATGTGATTAAGCAAAGCCCTGAATACATGATTGAACAGTTAAATACGGCCATTCAAAATGGTGATAGAGATACCGTATATAAATATGTCAATCTGTATAACTTAATTGATGAAACAGCAAAAACGACTTCTCTATTAAATGTTAAAGTTGAAGATTGGGCTAATGGTGCTGATGCGTTATCAGAAAGCATTAATCGTGATCAAATGGTAGCTGATGTAGCAGAAAACATTCTTAACAATATTAAAGATAATCACAAAATCATGTATACAGGTAATGCAAATAATATCGTATCTAAAGGTATACGGATGCTTGGTATTAATGATTTGGAGTTTGAATCTATTCATTTAACCAAAGAAAAATCAGATGTACCAATTTTAGATTTAACAGTTCATGATACAAACAAAAAAGATGTGAAATATGTTATCCATATTCGCCTTAAAAAAGTGGATAATAGATGGATGCTTGATCAACTCGTAGCAGCTGATACAGTTATTAAAACTCGTTTAGTAGATTATAAGCAAAATTTAACTGAAGAAAATAGAAATACAATTGCTTTATTTAATAAACTCATTAAAATCAGTAACCCTACTGTATCTATTCAGGATTTAGCAAAACCTGAATTATCACCTAAAGAATTATTTAAATTATCAAAAGAAGAAAAGGAAAATCTATTTAAATTAAAATCTAAACTCAAAATAGAAGCTCCTATCTTGCTAGATGCTAAAGTAGATTCTGCAAAAGCTATTGTTACGTTCACAGATAAAAATACAGGAACTATCATCAAAGAGTTACCAATTGACATTACAAAAGGCTCTACTACTATTTCTTATGATAAAGATGTTAATTATACTGATAAGGCACAAGAATTATTAGCGGATGCAATTAAGAATAATCGTGTATTAGTTTCTATTACTATTCAATCTGTTACCACACAAGATGGTACTAAAACGTTAAAACAATAAAAATATAAATTGTCTTATTATTTTAATTATTAATATATTAGGAGGAAGTATGATGCCAGAAAGAAAAACAATTCAATTAATTAATGAGGATACAGGAGAATTAGTCAATTCACCTGATAAGCTATTCATTTCTGAAAGTTCATTAGATGGTATTTCACCAGATGATTTTGAAATGGATGTGGAGGATGAAGAACATGGAGATGAGTAAACAAAGTACCTCTGGAATTAATAAAATTGAAGCTAAACGTCAAGAAGTAATTGATTATATCTTGACGGAAATTAATAATGGTAATCCTCATGTCTTTAATAACCCTAACCACCCATCTTTATTTGAACAATACAATTTTAAAACCGATAAAACATATAGCGGAATGAATCGGTTTATATTAGCCGTTTCAGCTAGTTTGGAAGGGTATAAAGATCCTCGTTGGTTAACTTATAAGCAAGCAAAAGAGTTAGGGTATTCTGTAAAAAAAGGTACGCATGGTACAACGTTAGAATATTGGGAACGCATTCCTGTAAAAATGGATAAACTTGATAAGGATGGAAATCCAGTTCTCGATGAAAATGGTAAACCTGTTCAGGTTACTAGAATTAGAGAAGATGGTACACCAGTGATGCGTTGGATGGGTAAACCATTTACTGTTTTTAATGGCGAACAGATTAATGGTATTCCACCTTATGAACGCCAACCTATGACAGAAGAACAACGTATCAAAGAATTAGAATCTATTCTTAATCATAGTGAAGCCCCTATTCATTATGATAGTTTAGAGGCTAATTATTACCAAAGAAAAACAGATACGATTCATTTACGGCCAAAAGATGACTTTAAATCTATGGATCAACTCTATGCAACGGCACTACATGAAATTGCTCATAGTACACAACATCCTAGTCGGTTAAATCGTCAATATATGGAAGCTTCTAACCCATTAGAAGAATTACAAAATTACGCTAGAGAAGAAGTCGTTGCTGAATTTACAGCGGCTATGTTAAATGCTAAGTATAATCTACCGTATTCAGAACGAATGGGAAAAGATAATTCTACATCGTATATTGAAGGTTGGCAGCAAGTATTTAATGAAAGCCCATTAGAACTTATTGAAGCCTTAAAAAAAGCAGAACAAGCTGCTACGTATATTGAAAATAATATGCTCGTTCTTGAACAAGAACAAACAGAGCAACTAGAACAATCCCCTTCTCTAAATCAATCCTCTTTAGATGATTTGGAAGTTCATTTTGATTGGGCTGAAGGAATGGTTACTGATAAGGATGGTAAAAGTTATACCCAGATTGGTGTAGTACCATCTAAACTATCTGACTTAGGTACAGATACTGGTAATTACTATTCTGATAATTTGATTTTAAAAGGCAAAGCGGCTCAACAATTTTTAACTGATGCAGCTCGTCAAGATTATTTTTACTCTGGACTTGGATATGCTAAATGTTCATTTACTATCAAGGTCAAAGACTTTGAATTTGGTGATCGATTCGACTTAGGGGATAGTTATATTAAAAGTGCTAATTTAAACGGTAAAAAAGAAGTTGGTGGTATTGAATACTTTAATAATTTTCTAGTAAAGACGTTTGATGTAGACCCTCATACATTAGAAAATTTAGTAGCACAAGAGCAACAACTGATTACTGAAGGTAAATTACCTTCTATCGTTAATTGCCCTAATGGACAAATTATTACCAATGATATGAACCAGGATAATCTTATTTCATCTACAAAAGAACAAAATACAGTGAAATTCGATAAAAACTTTGCTATTAGCATACGACATAAAGAAGGCTTATTATGTCATAATACTAATATGATTGTTATTGGTGGTGGTACATCATTTGATTATCTATTGCAGGATACGCCAGAAAAAATGCTTGGCCCAGATGATGCTTATAGAGAATATGGTGGTCATTTTTACGCTTTAGATCATGATCCTGAAAGTCCTAACTTATATAAAGGCGATTACGCCATTCAGTTAATGAATGATGTTGTTTTAGAAGATATGACTGTTCATTTAGTTAATGCTAATAGAACCATTACAATTCCCGATGGAACTGGATTCGATTCACAAAATCCATCTAATGTACGTAGTTGTTTAGGATGCTACGATAAATTAGGGATTAATTTCCATATTATTGATAAAAATGGTGAATTTCATACATTTGAAAGTCGTATTGATTTAGGTGATTTAGATACTATTTCTAAAACGCCAATGCTTGACGTTTTAAAATCAATGGAAAAATGGACTAGTGTTAAATTAGAAGGATTGTCTGATGATGTTCATGCTATGGTTGAAGAACTAGAAGATAGACTAAAACGTAACGAATTACCATCCCCTTCTGTTCAAACTAATCCTAAAATTTATACAGAAAAATTACAGGCACTTTATAATTCGCATTCTAACCCTGAAAAATATGCAGAAGCATTAAAGCCTGTTAAAGAAATGTTGAATGTAACACAAACTAAGGATTTATCTCAAAAGCCTAAAGTTGGCTTATCTATTTCTAAACCTAAAGGAAAATCTGGCTTAGAACGTTAATATTTTATTGTTAAAATTATTTATTGTTTAATGACTAAAAATATTTATTATTTTATATATTAATTATTTGAATATAAACCCAGTGAGGATATAAATGAATACACTTTATATTGCAGAAAAGCCTAGTTTAGCAACTTCTATTGCTAAATATTTAGGTGGATTTACTAAAAGTAAAACAGCGTTTGAAAAAGGTGATACTAAAGTTACTTGGTGTTATGGACACGTATTTGCAACGGTTGATCCTGAAGAATATGATCCTAAATATCATAGATGGACTGTTTCTGATTTACCTATTATCCCATCAGATTGGATTTTAAAACCACGTGCAGATGCTAAGGAACAAGTTAAAGCTATTAAAGAAATGTTGCAGTGGGCTGATGTTGTAATTCATGCAGGCGATCCAGACCGTGAAGGTCAACTACTCGTTGATGAAGTCTTAGAATATTACGATTATAAAGGAACGGTTAAACGGATTCTTATTAATGCTACAGATGATACCTCATTAAAACGTGCGTTTGATTCTATTGTGGAAAATAGTCAATTTAAAAACTTATCACAAGCAGGTCTAGGCCGTTCTAAAATGGATTGGCTACTAGGTATGTCTGGTACACGTTTATATACGCTCCGTTATCAACATTTAGGCGGTAAAGGTAAATTAAATGTTGGTCGTGTACAAACACCTACATTAGCTCTTGTTGTAAATCGTGAACATGAAATTATAAATTTTAAAGAACAAAAATTCTTTGATATTCATGCGACTATTTCTGTAGATAATGAACAATTTAAAGGAAAGCTCGTTCATGAAGGCTATATTGTAGAACAATCAGAAGCAGAAACTCTTATGAATGCTTGTAAAGCAGCAGGAACAGCTACCATTAAAGAATGGGCCGTTAATGATAAAAAAGAGGCCCCTCCCCTTCCATATTCCCTGGATTCTTTACAAGGGTATATGAATAAAAAAGCAGGATGGTCACCAAAGAAAACACTTGATATTACTCAAAAATTATATGAAATGAAATATGTATCTTACCCTCGTTCTGATTGTAACTATTTGCCTATGGGCCAATATAATGATGCACACGATATTTTAGATGCTATTTCTCGTGGTTCTACGCTTCCTAGTGATTATTCAAGTCATGCTAATACATCATTACAATCTAAATGTTTTAATGATAAAAAAATTACAGCCCACCATGCTATTATTCCTACTCGTGAAGCTCCGTCTGGATTAGATGCGGATCAACAACTTTTATATGATGAAATTGCTTTACGATATATTTTACAATGGTATCCTGCTATGGAATTTACTGAATCAAAGTATGTATTTTCTGTTGCAAGCGAAGATTTTAGTGGCCGTAGTGTCTTTATCCGTGATAAGGGCTTTAAAGCCCTTATAGGCTCAAATAAAGAGGATGAAGATACAAATGATGTATCCATTGCTCAAAAGTCCGTAACAGCTGCTACAGGTGATTCCGTTCCTGTATCCGATATTGATTATAAAGAAGGTGTAACAAAACCACCTAAACGATTTACAGAAGGTACATTGCTAACAGCAATGGCCAATATTCATCGCTTTGTTTCCGATCCTGAATTTAAGGAAAAACTAAAAGAAATTAAAGGGATTGGCACTCCTGCTACTCGTTCAACCATCATTGCAGGTTTAATAGATAATGGATTTATTTCATTAGATGGTAAATCTCTCCGCCCTACTGCATTAGGTGAAGAGTTAGTTAAACATATTCCTAGTATTATTACCGCCCCTGATATGACGGCTAAAATGGAACTTTCCTTAATGGATGTAGAAAAAGGAACTACCTCTTTAAATGCAGTAATGTCTGAATATGAATCATTCCTTAAAGGATTGGTAGAAGCAGAAACAACAATTTTTGCTCAACCACCAAAAATTGAAGGTGTTGAATGCCCTGTTTGTCATGAAGGTGTACTTATTTTAAAAAAAGGTAGTAAAGGCCCATTCTGGGGATGTAGCGCTTATGCTCAAAATGGATGTAAAGCTATTTTCTCTGATGCTAATGGAAAACCTGCTATTTATGAATGCCCTGATTGTCATAAGGGATTTTTAAAGCAACGAAAAGGCAGTAAAGGTACTTTCTGGGGCTGTAGTAATTATCCTGATTGTAAATGTACTAAAGAGGATGCTAAAGGCAAGCCTAAACTATAAAATGATTAATGATTAAAATTCTTAATCAATAAAAATATTAATATATTTATTGATTTATCTTTTGAACTATTACATAGGAGATATAAATGTCCTCATTAATTGAAAAACAACAAGATTTTAAAGGTTCTATTAATGAAGTACCTTTTGAACGTGAAGAGGTATTTGATGCAACGGCTTCTATTGTCAATGCGATTGAACATAGATGGCCTATTACCTGCTCAAAAGAAACTATAGAGGCAATCAAAGGATATGTGGAGGGTCATGAAGCATTACATCCATCCTTCTCGTTTAAAAAATTTGAACGAGAAAATATAAATCGTATTGCTTATACGACGGAACCTAAAGAGGTATGGCTTAGTTATGAACGGTCTGATTACCTTAAAGAAGCAGGTACAACACTACCATTAGCGTTAACTGCATCTCTTACTAAAGATCAAGAAGCTATTCAAGACTTTGAACAAGTTATGGATGCCTGGGAAAAAGAAAAAGAGATTAAAGGTGAGCAAAAGAAAGAAGAGTACAAAGAACTTACAGAAGAAGAAGCCTTAAAATTAGTCGCTTCTAATGGTACTGAATTATTGTATTTACCTGATAAATATCGTAATAACGAAAAAATTGTATCGGTTGCTATCTCTAACGATGAAGATGCGTTCCGCTATGCGGGAATGTCTGCTCGTGATAATGATCGTTTAGCTAGACAAGCTATTAATGCTGATCCAGATAATGTTAAATATCTAGGGCAAACACTACGTAATGACCCTGATTTATATCAAATGGCCATTGAACGTGACAATGACCTTATTAAAGATATTCCTGTGGCTATGCAGCATAATGCAACTATTGAAAAAATTATTGCTAAAGATAATCGCCGTCAGTTTGGTCTTACTATAAAAAAAGCCAATGAAGGAGCTGAATTGACACGATGAAGCGCAAAAAACAGTTAAAAAAAAGAAACAATAGCCCTAGTCCGATTGTAACAACAACGGCTATGAAACAACGGCAAAATCATAAGCATACAAAAAAAATTGGTGATGTAATAGTAACAATACCTTGCTTTGGAAAAAGTCGTTCTCGTTCTCGATAGGTGATTCTATGAAGTGGATTAATCATAGAATTATAACTACTTCTATTGCATTCCTTCTAACACAAAATATCCCTTTTGTGTTAGGAGCGTATGCAGGTAGTACGTTACCTGATCGACTAGAAGCTCATAATGAGAAATCTAGTTTAACCTATTACAATCATAGACAAGTGACGCACTGGTTTGTCCCTTACATGATTGCTTTTACATTTCTAGCCATACTTGGATTAGTTATTAATCCATTTTCTGACGTATCTTCATTGTTTTTTAAAGTTACTCTTGGTGGTCTATTTGGTTGTATTGCTCACATTGGTGAAGATGCAGTAACAGGAACCGTTCCTGGTTTAACACTACATTCTCGTATTGGAAAAGCATTCTTTAAAACTGGCGATAATAAAGAATATACAGTATCTGCTATTTGTATTGTTCTTACAATAATTACTCTTATTATTATTGGAATCTCTTATCCATTACAATTGTTATTTTAATTAGGAGAAATTTTTACAATGGAAAAAATGGAATTTAAAACAAAATCTCAACTTACACAAGAACATTTTCATGAGTATTTAGAAAATAAATTAAAAACAGATGGTTATAGTGAAGTCGAATCTGACTTATACTTTAAATTTGAACAGTATATTAATAGTCGATTAGCTGCTATTGAAACTACCATGTCAATGGTCGCTAATGGTATTGCTTTACAAAAGGATACAGGGGTTGCTTTATTACGAGAAGTTCCTAATGATGAAACTTTTACTATTCAATTTAATGGTGTAGAACATACCGTATCCCGTGATGAATATATTGTTTATATTGAACGTAAAGCAGTAGAAGCTGTTGCTTCTGGTATTACTGTACTTCCTTATGAATATAGCTATCTATTTAAGCAAGCACCGTCTTTAAATCGGGTAATGAAATCTAGTGGTGAGTACCCTGTTGAATTAGTAGCAATGATGCTACAAAAAAATGCTAATTCTAATGCTCCTGAATTAGTATGCTTATTCTCTACTATTACCAATGATATTTTTTCTTATCGTTTTAGAAAAAATAATAAATACGATATGTTTACTCCAAATTATAATTCTACGTTTGAAGTTAAAGATAAAGCTAATATTGGTAAATGCTTTATGTTACGAGTAGCACCTAGCCGTAACTCTGGTCTACTTAGAATTATTGATATGATTCCATTAGCATCTAATGATGAACCTAGTGATCGTCATAGCGCTATGGAAGAAACTATGACAAAGGCTTATTAATATGAGGCCACGATCCCCTGAAGTAATTAAACATTTACAAGAATTAGATCCTTCTAAATGGCTTGATAGCCCTTATTTACGTCAAGCCGATGAAGAATCGTTACTGACGTTATTACAACGTAAACCAGACGGCTTTAAAACGCTTTTAAATAGCTCCTACTCATTCATACGAGATATTGTATTACGTCGTGATATTTTAATTACTATACTCAAAATTAGGCCTCATTATATCAAATTAATACCTGTTAAACACTTATCAGAACGATTGTTTAGTATCGTCAATCAAGCCATTGAAAAAGATACTGATGAATTAAGTAAAAAGCTATTAATTGATGCCTTATCTGTAGCCAAACAAGAACTATTAGATTATAAGGATGCTCAAACTATGGAAATAAAAGAAAATATATCTCCTTCCTCTTCAGCACAACAAGATATTAAAACACCATCAGATACAGGCGATGAAAGGATACCTAATCCTCCCCCTTCTCCATCTGATGATGCAGAAAAAACTGATGATGTACCTACTGAAGCTGAAGTAATTAAAGAATCAACTGAAGAACCTAAAGAACTAATTAAAGAACCTGTTGATGAAATAGAAAGCGAAACAGAATCTGTTTCAACTAAGGAAACTAATGATGAAAATAACTCTACAGATAGCTCATCTCTTGACCCTACTATTCAAAAAGCGTTTATGAATGCTTCATTAGGTGATTTCACTAAGTCGTTAGAACAAAAGATTATTGCTATTGTTACTGATAATAATGTAAAAACCAATCAAGAAATTAAAGAGTTGGTTACACAACATATTACTCAATTATCTAATAATTTAAAGGCCCAACAACAAACATTAGATTTACTTCAACAAACGCTCAATGAACCTAGCAAAGCTTTGATTAATCGTTTTACTGAAGAAAGTGAAAAAGTGACTGTACGTATTAGTGACATACAATCTATACTTGAAAATCAGTATAACGAGGCTAAAACGTTATCCACTGATTTTTCTACATTATTAGAAAAACCAACGCAAGATTTATATAATTCATTAGAAACACAAATTATTAGTAACATGAATAGCTGCATTAATGATGAATCAGGTATTCAATTACAAGTGCAGGAAATTAAGAATAAATCAATTGAATCTATAGAAAAATCAACACAAGTAGTTAAAGATACAACTAATAATTTAATTGATGCGCTTACAACAAGATATAATCAACAAAAAGAGATTATTGAAAAATCCAATAATTTCTTTGATAAGAAAGGCTTGATTCAAAATATTACTATTATAGCTGTATTTGTAAATTTATTGCTCTTGTTCTTTATCTTCGTTACATTATTAATAAGAGGATAATTATGGATGTTCAAAAATTATTAGAAACAAATCATTTTAACTTACGTTCTTTAGAATTACAGCCTTATAGAGATACATACGCTGTATGTATGCCCTGTATTGAACGTGATGTAACCATGATAACGGCTTGTGGTGATCGTATTAGAGATAACTATACTGTTGCAGCTTATGTATTATCTCGCAACCCGTCTTTATTATGGTGTTTCTCTATTCGGATACAAACCCATCCTTCTATTGTTCCGATTGTATCTCATGCATTAGAAGCTACTGATAGGCTTACGTTAACTATTAAACGTGCAGCTAAGATAGCTAAAAATGAAGGACTTCGTAGAGAAGCACTTTGTTATTCGTTATAAGTTAATCTTAATCATATATTGTCATGCTCTATAAGCGAGGCGTTTTAACGCTTCGCTTATATTTTTTTGTATACAAATATATTTATATATAAATTAATTTGACAATTAATTATTTTATTGCTAGAATATAGACAATGAATATAAACCACTTTAGGTACATAATTAAGGAGTTGTTATTATGAAAATTATCGCCGTCGCAAGCACTAAAGGTGGAGTTGGTAAATCAACCATTGCTATCAATCTAGCTACTACACTTAATCAATTAGATTACCAGGTAATTTTAGCAGATGCGGATGCTCAACAATCATCCTTCTTATTTGCTGAAGATCGCAAAGAAACAGGCCTTCCTGTTATGAATGCCGTTTCTATTGAATCGCCAGAAGAATTGGATGATGTCATTCAACATAACACAGCTGATTACCTAATTATTGATTGTGGTGGCCGTGATACAGTAATGTTCCGTACCGCTCTCATCAAAGCTGATATTATTGTCATTCCTGTAACTAGTGGCCAGTTTGATTTCTGGGGTACTACGGATACACTTGATTTAATTCAAGAGGCCAATACATTTAGAGTACAATCTAAACAAAATGAACCTCATGTAGTATGTGTATTAAACCAGGCTCGTACATTTACTAAAACCCATAAAGAAATTGAAGAAGGTCTAAATGAAATCGTTAGTGAATATAACGTAACTCGTGCTAATACCGTATTAGGTCAACGTGAGGACTATCGACGGGCTACGCTTGAAGGTCAAGGCGTTACTGAATTTAAGCATAGCAGCAAAGCGGCTCATGAAATGCTTTCGTTTGTCAAAGAAATTGAAGCTATCTAATCATTATTAATAAGGAGATCATTACAATGGCACTTTCTAAAAAACCTATAAAAAAATCTGTAGATACATTTATTAATGCAGGTGGTACAGCCCCTAAAAAAGAAAAAGAATCTAAAGAGTTTGAACGATTAGAATTACGTGTTCCGCCTGAAATTAAAGCAGGAATTAAAGTATTTGCTGCCTTGAAAGACGAAAAAATGATTGATGTCGTTACAGAAGTTTTCTTAAAAGGCTGTGAAGCCTATCAACATATTGATGGATTCCCAAAAATCAAGTAAATTCTATAATGATGAAAGCCCTATACTACATAGGGCTTTTTCTATTTTATTGGAATATATAAAATAATAAAAATATTAATATATTTATTGTTTTATATATTAATATATGCTATAATACAAATATGATAGCTGATGTATATATACGTCAAATTTAATTTTATTGAATATAAACCCTTTGAGGTGATTTGTTAGTTGTGAATAGGAGTGTTGTATTATGATTGATTGGATTTTAGATACTTTATGGAGCTATAAATGGATTTTATTAGTATTATTTATTCTTAATGAGTTCAGTCGAGTATGGATTACTTATAATAGAATACAAACATTTACACAAAAAATAGAGGAAGCTCGCTCTAATATTGCTGTTATTTTGAATCAAAAACTTGAAATTATTAATCAATTTTCTGCTATCGTTAGTCAATATGACGGACATGAAAAGGAAATTCAATTAAAAATATCGAATGATTATACGAAAACAGCTCAGGATGCGACTAATGCATTGTCCTATATTCATGGTGTAGCTATGGCGTATCCTGAACTTAAATCTGATAGTAATTACAATATTTTCCTTGAAAATATCAGTCATAATGAACATTCGTTAACAGAACGTAGAGAGGCTTATAATACATTTGTTAAAGATTACAATACCTACATTACTCAATTACCAACTTGTTTTCTTGCTAAACTATTTGGATATAATAAAGAAACTTATTTTAACAACAATTAATTCATTTAACATTCATTTCATTCGTTATTTTCGTTTTTATTTGATATAATAAGAACAGGATGAACGAATGAATATAAGCCCATGAGGCAATAAAAAAGGAAGTACATCCATGTTAGGGTGTACTTCTTTTTTATTAATACGTAAAAAGAAAAAAATAATATATAGACCATAGCTTTTGTTATGTATTAATGTATCTGATTATTCCTATGTTCATCCTTTTTTATGTATAAGAAAGGATACTATATGAAACACAAACAACTTTGGCTCACAGCAGCTATCATGACAATGCTCGGTACAAATATGTCTTTTGCAGCCGTGCAAATTGGGGATAATTCTATTGCAGAAGGCAATCAAGCAATCGCTACAGGAGTTAACTCAATCGCTGTAGGTACTAACGCAGTGGCAACTGGAGATAATCTAACAGGATCTGTCATTAAACAAAAATTAGCAGAAAATCAAGCTAAACTAGCAGAAATTGAACGACTTACTAAGCTAGTTAATGATGAAACAATTGATTTTAATCAAAAACACGCTATTTATAATCGTGTAGAAGCAGCTAAAAAGAAAATAGCTGAAAATAATGCATTGATTCAAAATACATTACAGCCAAATCTTGATACGGCGAATAATAATTACAATGCATTTAAGCCTGTATATGATGAAACCGTTCGCCAAATGAATGAACGATTATCTTATATCAATAAACTTAACTTTAGTTTACTCACAACGGATCCTAATGGCCTGGATACACTAGCTACAGAACTTAAACAAAAATCTGAAGATGGTTTTCCTGGTGTTAATAATGATTTGAATTTTTATAAAACGTATATTCAAAATTATATTAAAGTTAAAGGTGATTTAGAAAATATAAAAGCGGATTCTAATAGTGGCTTTTATTCTAATAGGGGCATTAGTTCATTCAATCATATAGGCATTGATACAAATAACATTTCAATTGCTGACTTTGGTGACTTATATTATTCTTCTTCTTCCAATAAATATTATCTTAGCAAAATTGATATTAATAATAATCAAATTCGATTTGATGCTTTTGATAATTTAAGTAATTATGCCTCTTTTGATGATGCTCAATATAACACTTATTTAAATTCTATTAAACTCGGAAATTTTGATCGTGCTAAAACTTTAATTGAATCAATGCCTATTTCTGGTGCTTTAACACAAGAAGCTAAAGAAAATATAATTACTGCAATTTCAGTACAAAAAGAAAGAAGTCTTGCTTTAATTAATATGAAGCATGAACAATATTTATATGATTCTCTAAAAAATTCTAATCCTACACAAGCATTAGTTCATTTACAAAATAAAATTAAGTTTGAAGAGGATTCAAAAACTTTATATACCAAATTAATAGCGTTAGCTAATTCAGAAAATTCTTGGAACAGTGCTTTTTCTGCTTGGTATAAAACTAATGTAACTGATGTTGAACAGTCTAATACATTAACAGTTAAGACGTTATCTGATCAATATAAGGCTGCCATAGCTGATAAACAAGCTAAACTTGATGATTTAAATGCTAAGGTACAAGCTGCTGATGCTGCTGTTAAAGCTAAACAACGTGAAAATGCGCAATTACAACCAACACAACAAGAATTAGATGAGGCAGCAGCTGCTGCACGTGTAAAAGCAAAACTTGATGCTGATCAAGCTGCACTAGATGATGCAAAACGAACACTTGCTCTTAATAACCTAAAAAATATTGGTACTAATGCTATTGCAGTAGGTAATAATAGTCTTGTTACTGGTAAAAATGCTATTGGTATTGGTACGAATGGTTTAATTACAGGTGAAGATGCTATCGGTATTGGTCGTGATAATACTATTACTGGCGTAGGCTCTGTCACGATTGGTAGTAACAATTCTATCCAATCTAATAATGCCTTTGCTATTGGTAATAACATTAATATTCCAACTGGTATGAATAATGCTGTTGTCATTGGTAACAATAGTACAGCAAAATCACCTACTACCGTTGATGGCGTAACAGCCGATGCAACTGTATCTATTGGTTCTTCAGGTCATGAACGTCAATTAGTAAATGTAGCTAAAGGTGAAGTATCCAATACATCTACTGATGCAATCAATGGCAGAAACTTTAACAAATTCTAATGGTGGTCTTAACTTTTCTAAATTTGATAA
>ERZ841116.175-NODE-175-length-55573-cov-7.077056_pt1 | contig 55573 bp, 63 predicted proteins | sample MGYA00519875_ERZ841116 | MGnify/ENA primary metagenome ERZ841116 (study PRJEB31850, sample SAMEA3708889) | human gut metagenome | biome: human gut; feature: human-associated habitat; material: faeces | place: China | collected 2014 ... | reverse complement strand
TCTTATATGTTCTCCTGATTTTTATGGTCGTGGACTACATCACTGGAGTCCTTTGCGCAGTTAATGAGCATAAATTATCCAGTGAGATTGGGTTTCGCGGGCTTACTCGCAAAGTGCTAATTCTACTGTTGGTTGGCATTGCACACTGCCTTGATATTTACCTATTAAAGAACGGTTCTGCTATCCGCACTGCTACTATTTTCTTCTACATTTCTAATGAAGGTATTTCGCTGTTAGAAAATACAAGTCGATTAGGATTACCAGTGCCTGATAAATTAAAAAATGTCCTTCAACAACTTCACAACAAGGATGGTGACAAGCAATGATTCCCGGAATTGATATTTCTGAATGGCAAGGCCACGTAGACTTTAATGCAGTTAAGGCTAGTGGCATAAAATTCGTCCTAATTCGAGCTGGCTATGGTCGCTCTGCTAGCCAAGCAGATAATTATTTTGCTGAACACTACGCACAGGCAAAAGCGGCTGGTTTACAAGTTGGTGCCTATTGGTACTCTTACGCTGTTTCACCAGCTGACGCAGCTAACGAAGCACGGGCTTGCTTAACCGTCCTTGGTAATCGTCACCTTGATTATCCAATCTACTTCGATCTAGAAGAAAAGTGGCAATTTGCTAATGGACGCAACTTTTGTGATAGCTTAGTAAAAAGTTTCTGTAGTGTTTTGGAACAGAATAGTTGCTATGCGGGACTGTATATTTCTCGATCGCCATTGCAGAATTATATATCCACCGCTGTTGCTCAGCGTTATGCCATCTGGATAGCCGAATATGGATCACGTTGTAACTATAGTGGCAACTATGGAATCTGGCAACATTCTTCAACTGGTTCGATTCCGGGTGTCAGTGGTAACTGTGACCTTGATTATGCCTACATTGATTACGCAGCAGTTATTAATAAAAAGCAACCAGTCACCAGAAAAGATCCTGATGAAATAGCCGTTGAAGTATTGAATGGCCAATGGGGTAACGGTGCCGACCGTCAACGATGATTAACTGCTGCCGGTTACGACTACGCGGTGGTGCAGGAAAAAGTTAACCAACTATTGAATCGTAAGTCAGTTGACCAAATTGCACGTGAAGTTATCCATGGTTTCTGGGGAAATGGTAATGAGCGAATTCTCCATTTGAAACAAGCTGGCTATGATCCAATTCAAATTCAAAAACGTGTCAATCAATTACTCTGATTTATGCCTGTGGACTCCGGTCTGCAGGCTTTTTTCTTTTGCCATGGTTTACTTTTACGCTTGTTCTGGCTTATTAGTGGAGGTAATTAAACATGGTGAAGAAAGTACAACCAGTAACCCATCAACCACTAATAACAAGTAAGAATATTAGCTCAGAGCAATTAATGAATGATTTGCATTATCAACAATCAAAACAAATTATTCAAAGTCTACTCAACAAGGGACTAATTTCGACTACTGAATTTAATGAAATAGATACTCTAAATAAACAATCATTTCTACCATTATTAGGACCTGGAAATATTGATACATCAAGGTTCTAGAGCTAACATACCACACTGACGAAAGGAGGATTGTCATGTCGACCATTACTAAAATTCAAAGCTACCATCGTGATGCCAAGCAACTCCGTGTAGCGGCCTATTGTCGAGTTTCAACTGACAACGTTGAACAACTTGAAAGTCTTGAGAATCAGCGTGAACACTATCAAAAATACATTAGCAATCAACCAAACTGGCAGTTAGCTAAGATCTATTACGATGAAGGAATCTCGGGTACCAAATTGACGAAGCGTGATGCCTTAAAAGAATTACTAGCTGATTGTCGTAATCATCGAATTGATCTCGTAGTTACCAAGTCAATCAGCCGCTTATCACGGAACACTACTGATTGCTTACAGATTGTTCGCGAGCTACAACAACTAAATATCCCGATCATCTTTGAAAAGGAACATATTAATACCGGCTCAATGGCGAGTGAACTGTTCCTATCGATTCTCAGTAGCATCGCTCAGGATGAATCCCATTCAACGGCCGGAAATTTACGCTGGTCATTTAGGCAACGTTTCGCTAGTGGCCAGTTCAAAGTGTCTTCAGCTCCCTACGGATATTCAGTTGCAGATGGTAATTTGATCATTAATCAGTTCGAAGCCCGGATTGTACAAGAAATCTTTCGACGCTTCTTAGGCAGGGCATCAGCAAGTAGCATCGCTAAAGGACTAAACCAAAGACAAGTTCCAACCCAACGTGGCGGTCAATGGCATAGCAGCACAGTTATTAACATCTTACGAAATAGTAATTACACCGGTGATATGCTTTGTCAGAAAACCTATCGTGATGACCAATACCACCGCCATTTTAATCAAGGGGAGTTACCTCAATATCTGATTGAGGATCATCACCCTAGTCTGGTTAACCGCGAAACTTTTAATCGAGTTCAGGCCCTGCTCAAGGAAGCTGTCGAAAAGCGACATATCGAAATCGGTAGTCATAAGTACCAGCAACACTACCTTTTCTCTGGAATGATCAACTGCGGTCATTGTGGCACTACGTTTAAGCGGCAAACACGTCCCAATAAAATTTACTGGGCTTGTCAAAGACATCTAAGATCAGCTAAGCAATGCCCTGTTAAAGCAATAACTGAAGTAAGCCTAGAAGCAGCTTTTTGCAACATGATGAATAAACTAACTTACAGTAAGAAGTTTTTATTGACGCCATTGCTAAATGATTTACAAGATCAGACTAACAATGATACCAATGGTCAGCTGATCTCCTTATCCGAGCAAATCAAGGCCAACGATCATAAAGCTGAAACTTTAACCCAACTGATGCAATCAGGTCTGCTCGACCGAGCGATTTACATTAATCAAACCGCCCAGCTTGAACAAGATACCTACCAGTGTCAGGAAAAAATCAAACAGTTCAAGGGTCAATATCATGAATCCGCAAACGGCTTTGAAGATGTTAAGGCGATGCTGCGATGGTGTCAAAAAGGCCAACAACTAGCTAAGTTTGATGAAGATTTGTTTCGAGAGTTTGTGCAACAAATTGTAGTGAACAGTCCATGCGAGGCAGTTTTCAAATTAAAATGCGGCTTGAAGTTCACTGAAAAGCTTACCAAGCAAGTTGCCATAGAGAAACACTTATACCGTGGTGTAATCAGGCAACGTTTTAACGAACCAATCAAGCAAGCTGAATACCTGTATAGCATTATTGAAAGTGAAGGTGATTTAATTGGGTAAAGTACGTATCATCCCTGCCCACCAACAAAAGGGAAATAGCGTTCATCAGCAGCAAAGTCCCCGACCATTTGAACAGCTCCGTGTGGCTGCCTACTGCCGGGTTTCAACTGACTACGATGAGCAGGCCAGTTCCTATGAAACTCAGGTGGCCCACTACAAAGAGTTAATTCAAAAGGACCCAACCTGGGAATTTGCGGGCATCTACGCTGATGACGGAATCTCCGGAACCAACACCAAAAAGCGGGAACAGTTTAATCAAATGATTGCGGCCTGTAAAGCCGGTAAGATTGACTTGATTGTCACTAAGTCCATCAGTCGGTTTGCCCGCAATACCATTGATTGCCTGAAGTATATTCGGGACTTAAAAGCGATCAACGTCGGCATCTTCTTTGAAAAAGAGAACATCAACACCATGGATGCCAAGGGTGAAGTGCTGATTACCATCATGGCTTCTCTCGCTCAACAAGAAAGTGAATCTTTGTCGCAAAACGTGAAGATGGGAATTCAGTATCGTTATCAACAGGGAAAAGTATTTGTGAACCATAACCACTTTTTAGGATATACCAAGGACTCCGAAGGTAATCTAGTAATCGAACCCGAGGAAGCAAAAATTATTAAACGGATCTTCTACAGCTACTTAAACGGAATGACGATGAAACAGATCGCTGATTCCCTCAAAGCTGATGGAATTTTGACTGGTGGCAAGACAAAAAACTGGCGTTCTAGTAGTGTGGCCAAAATTCTGAAGAATGAAAAATATATGGGTGACGCTCTATTACAAAAAACTTACACCGTTGACTTCCTTAACAAAAAGCGGGTGAAGAACGAAGGCATCATGCCACAATACTATGTGGAGGACGATCACCCAGCGATTATTTCAAAATCAGTGTTCATGCAAGTTCAGCAGCTTATCAAACAGCGTCGAAATGGTATCACTACTAAGAATGGTAAACACCGCCGAATTAATGGTAAATATTGTTTTTCTCAAAAAGTATTCTGTGGCAAATGCGGCGATATCTTGCAACGGAATATGTGGTACCGGCCAGAAAAGGTAGCAGTTTGGCGATGTGCAAGTCGAGTAAGGCGAAGTAAGACTGGTCGCCGGTGTATGATTCGAAACGTCAAAGAACCTCTCCTCACGGAAGCCACCGTTGAAGCTTTCAACCAGCTCATTGAAGGCCACAATTTAGCTAGCAAACAAATTAAAGCCAACATCATGAAAGTTATCAAGGACTCGAAAGGTCCAACGATTGATCAACTCGATGCGCAATTAGAAGAGGTTCAAATGAAGCTAATCCAGGCAACTAACCAACACCAGGATTGTGATGCTCTGACTCAACAAATTATGGACCTGCGCAAACAAAAAGAAAAAGTCCAAAGTCGGAAAACTAATCAACAAACCAAACTACACAGCCTTGATAAAATCAACGAATTAGTCGACCTGCATAAGTATGGCTTGGTGGATTTTGATGAACAACTAGTTCGGCGTTTGGTGGAAAAAATCACCATCTACAAACGTTACATGGAGTTCACGTTCAAAGATGGTGAAGTAATTAGAGTTAATATGTGAATTTTAGGATATTTGGCATTCAGTTATTTGGGCTGGGTGCTTTTTTTACCAAAAAGCTAAAGATTCAAACCATTTGACAAAAAAATACCACCATTTACTGGCGTAAGTCACAAATTGAACATACGACTGGTATACTCAACTTAGTTATAGAGAAGGGAGGGGCAAATTCATGAAGATCAATTGTCACGTTGATGCTTCAATCGATGAAGAACATGCCGATATTTGGATTCGACAAATGACACCAACGATCTACCATCTCATTCAACAATTAAATAATGATCAAAAAGTTCTCTGGTGCTCTCTTAACCAACAAATCATTCCTGTTAACTTCGAAGAAATATTTGCCATTCAAACAGCTGCAAGAGGGCTTAAGATTTCAACCTTAAGCAAAAAATACCACTATAACTCTAAAATTTCTTTAATTAAAGAAGAATTGTCTGATGATTTTCTTGAGGCTTCTCGCTCAGCTATTTTTAACATTAAACATATTGATCATTTGGAACTACTTGATAATGGTTCAATCGATGTCATCTTAAAGAACAAACAACGAATTCAAATGGCTCGTCGTAAAATTAAAAATTTAAAGGAGAAGTTGGGAATATGAAAAAACATCTGCTTATATTATTTAGTTCAATTACATTAGGAGAATTCTTTGGACTGGTAATATCTTTAAGTTTTAACTATATATCTCATTCTTATAATTACTATCCGTCAGACCCTACTTTTAATAATCACTTTGCAAGCCCTCTTGACGCAATGTTAGCATCTGTTATTTTATGGGGTTTAATTGGATTAGTTTTTGGCCTAGGTGCGTTTATTTTTAATGTTAAATCTTGGTCACTTCGCACAAGAACAATCGTCAATTTCTTTGTTTATTACTGTGGTTTTACCCCACTAGCCTGTTTAGCTGGGTGGTTCAAATTAAATCTCCCTAACTTTATTTTGTTCACATTAATCTTTATTGGCATTTATGTATTTATTTGGAGCTTTAATTACTACAATGTAAAACGCGAATTGACAAAGATTAATCAAAAAATACGTAATTAACTTCATGACACTCAGCTATTTTGCTGGGTGCTGTTTTTAATTAGCTGAACTTTCTTGCCTTTTTGAAGTCGCCATACCTTACGAATTTGTTTCTTTTCTATTGACCAAAAACAAGCTTGAACTGATTTACCATTAGCATCCCATTCTCCGTGACGCGGAGTAACATCAAAAATTCGTTGCCACGACTTTTCTTTCACAAGTTGCTGTTTTTTTTGCTGGCAATTCATTAAACCACTTATATTTGCTGTTCCATTCATCTTCACTCATCGCATCAGAATAATACCAATCATTCAGGACAAAGTGCCATCCTTGAAAATCGCTCAAAAGAATTTCCTCCTCAGGAATTTCTAATTCCATACATACTTCATCGGGATAGTCCTTTACCCATCGAAAATCGGGTCGTTGATGTTTATAATCATAACTCCGATACCAAGCCCAAATTGGATAAGCATTTACTTCCTTCGATGGGCCTATTTTTTTTTTCATTTGTTGAATCATCCAATGATAAGCACGTGAAAAATCATCATCTTTTAAGTTTGCCGATAGTTTAGGATTACAGTAAAAACTGACATTATTTAGAATTTCTTGATATATCCTGTAAGGTTGAATAGTCCAAACAATCATAATTTAGTCCTTATCCAAATAGAAATCTTTTAACCGGTAGGTAGTAACAGGTTCAACATAGTAATTGTATTTTGCTACCAGGTCACAGATCTGATCGCCATTAATCAATGTGATGATACGAGTTCCTTCCCGAGCCGTCTTAACCGCTTCCCTAGTGAAGTCTGAATTGGTAATAAAAATACCGAATTCAGCGTTAAACTTGTCCATTGCTCCACGGAATTTATCAATCTCAGGGGCCGATACTTTTCCCTGCCAACGCTTAGCTTGAAGTGCCACCCGTGTAGTCCGATAATCATCTGAACGAACATAACCAAAACCATCAATGCCACCATCAGCTACATATTGAACGCCCTTTTCATCATCGACATCTATTCCCATTTTGGTAAGTAACCCACGGCAAAAGAGTTCAAATTTTTTAGGATTCATCTTCATCAATGCATCCAATAACTGTTGACGCCACGGTTCTTCTATTTCATCTGTGCCAGTCTGATCATCTTCTATTTTTTCAGTAACTACTTCATTTTTTGCTTTGTGATGAGGAAATTTAGCTTCTGAAATAGATCTGACGTCCTTATTTGCATCAAATTTATTAATATCCACATTGCGTCCCCTTTTGGACAGTTCTAGATCGTGTCCATTCGCCGTATCAATGAATCCAGCAAGGATCAAATGCTTAACCGCAAAATTAAACTTCCATTGAAACGGATGATAAATTTTACCGCTTTTCTTCGAAGTTCGGGTTGCATCAATCTCTTTTTCACTGAATACATCTGAGTTGTCACGAAGTTCTTGTAGAACTTGTTTTCTCGTAACCTGACCTCCAAGGTTATGCATTGCGATAAGAATCTCTTTCATCGCTTTATTTTCTATTTCAATTTGTCGGTTTGCCATACTGTTACCCGCCTTAATAATCTTTTGCTACTAATATTATACGTCGAGTACACAACCGTCCTACAAATTTTTCTATTTTTCAATCAAAATGGTTGAAATGCAATATCACATTCATCCACTCAACCCTCAGCACTAAATTGGCTCATTTTCGTATCAGCTGTATCTGCCTTTATATCAACTTTTACGCACATTTCCACTACCTTAATCAACACGACCTACCAAACTGGACAACCGTCTACTCGACTATCGAAATAGGACATAGAATACTCGACCCGCCAGCTTCAAATAGAAAAAGTGTACTAATTCCAATCGTTAAAATCAGAAATAGTACACTTTCAATCACTAACAAATGCCGTCGTGACGCGGTTTATCAGCTATTTTTCTGTACGTTCCAGGACAGTAACAGATTCAACATGCGTCGTCTGTGGGAACTGGTCAACTGGCTGAATCGGTTTCGTCACATGGTATCCTTGTTCAGCAAAGCGTTGAATATCACGGACTAATGTGGCTGGATTACAGCTAACATAAATCACCTTTTGTGGCGCCATCTTGCCAGTTGCTTCAATCAACGATTCGGCAAGGCCTTTACGTGGTGGGTCAACAATCACGATATCTGGCTTTAAGCCATCTTCTTGCCACTTAGCGAATTGTTCTTCCGCTTTACCGACAACGAATTTAGCATTCTTAATGCCGTTGCGCTTGGCGTTGTGCTTGGCATCATCAATCGCTGCAGGAACAATTTCAACCCCGTAAACTTGCTTGGCGTGCTTAGCAACTGCCAACGAGATCGTCCCAATTCCACAATAAGCATCAATAACTGTTTGACTGCCATCTAAACCAGCATTATCAATAGCTGTTTGGTAAAGGCGTTCAGTTTGTTGCGGATTAACTTGGTAAAAAGATAATGGTGAGATTGCAAAATCAATGCCGAGCAATTGGTCATGAATTTCATCGGCACCCCAGAGCGTTTTATTCTTGTCGCCAAGTAAGCGGTTAGTCTTCTTGTCATTGATGTTTTGAACGATGCTCTTTACTTCAGGTACGACTGCTACAATGCCATCAACGATTTGTTCTGCCATTGGTAATCGCTTCGTATTGGTGACTAGCACTACCATTACTTCATGACTATAATATCCTCGACGCACCATGACAGTTCGGATAACACCTTTACCAGTTCGTTCATCGTATGGTGTTACATGATATTTCCGTAATAGGTCACGAACCACGATAATTACTTGGTCAATAGCTGGATCTTGAATATAGAAGTCTTCGATTGGTACTAAGGTATGACTTCCGCGTTTGTAAAAGCCAGTCTCCAATTGACCACGAACCATCTTGACCGGTACTTGGGCCTTATTCCGGTAATGGTATGGTTTGTCCATCCCCATCGTTGGCAACACCTCAATCTCATCTAGGTGCGCCTTTGCCAGCAACTCAGCAATTTGGTGCTGTTTAAACTTTAATTGGGCTTCATATTTAAGGTGACCAAGCGGAGCAATCCCTGTCTGGATATACTTCTTATCCTTAACATCAACCCGGTCAGGACTTTTCGTCTGCCATGCCATTACCCGGCCCCAAGCAAAATGACTAGCAACTTTAGTAATTTTTACTGTGATTTCTTCCCCTGGCAAAGCATTGGGCACGAAGACTGGAAAATCATCAATCTTCACAACCCCGTTACCCTCATAAGTTAAATCCACTACCTTAGCAGGATATTCTTCATTTTTGTGTACTGGAATATTTAATTTCAACGTTATTCCTCCATTAATTTCAACGTGACAAACTTTCCCTATTATAACAAAAGAAAGGGCTAACTTCCTATTTTTAGGATGCTAGCCGTTTTTCGATTTAATTTTGTTTTTCTTCACGATCCTTAATATCATCAACACTCTTTACGAAGTCTTGTTCAACCCGCTTAAAATCATCAGAAACTGTAATAGCATCATCAGGAATTTCGTCAAGGTTAGCAACAACTTCAATATGTTGTTTCAAATCGTGGAATTCCATTGGCGCATCGCCACCGTATTCACCATCAAGGTTAACCATTAAGCGATCGTCCTTGTTTAACGGAATTACTTCAATATCGGTTGCCTTCTCATAGATAATTCGTGGATCATCCAGGTGCTTTCCTTGTAAGGCTTTTGCCATCAGACTCAACATATCAATCATGTTCGTCTTCTTCACGATAATCATCGTAAACTTACCATCATCAAGAGAAGCGTCGGGAACGATTTGTTCAAAACCACCAACAGAATTTGTTAGGGCAATCATAAACATCGTTGCGTTACCCCGATATTCTTTGCCATCGTACTTAATCTGCATCTCAATTGGCTTAATTCGCGGAATAAGTTCTGCACCCTTAGCAAAGTAGGCAGCGTAACCGAAGAGGGACTTCATTTGAGAAGGGACCTCATAAGTTAATTCAGTCATCGTTCCCCCCGCGGCAATGTTCATGAAGTAATTCTCGCCTGCTTTACCAATATCAATTTTGAATTTCTTATTTTTCTTCAAAATCAACTTGGCTGCAGCAATCGGATCATCACGAGGAATTCGTAACGCCCGCGCATAGTCGTTTGTCGTTCCGGCGGGAATAATTGCCAAAGTTGGCCGGTGTTCTAATCCAGCAATCCCGTTAATTACTTCATTAAGGGTTCCGTCACCACCGGCAGCGACGATCAGGTCAAAGCCTTCCTTAGCTGCACGAGTTGCCTCGTTCTTTGCTGAGTCTGGTGCTGGTGTCGTAGCAAAAGCGCTGGTCTCGTAGCCAGCCTTTTCATAGATTGAAAGAATATCAACGAGATCACTCCGGAAAGTTTCACGACCAGAAGTGGGGTTATAAATTATCCGAGCACGTTTTCGCACGTTCATCCCTCCAAACTACTTAGCGTTTAACGACTTCATCAACAACTTAGTAACAACTTGTGGGTTAGCCTTACCACGAGTTTGCTTCATGATTTGGCCCATCAGGTAACCAACAGCCCGATCCTTACCGTTCTTAAAGTCCGCAATTGATTGTTCGTTGTTTGCTAAAACATCATCAACGATTGGTTGCAATTGAGCTGGGTCAGATAATTGAACCAAACCATGTTCCTTAGCGTAGGCGCTTGGTTCTTCACCATCAAGAATTCCCTTGAAGACCTTCTTCGCCATCTTGGATGAAATGGTACCGTCTTCAATCAACTTAACCATCCCGGCCAAGTTAGCTGGTGTCAACTTAGTATCAGGTAAGTCAACCTGCTTATCATTCAAGTAGGAGTTCACATCATTCATTAAGTAGTTAGCAACCCGCTTAGGATCGCCGCCATCCTTAACGGCTTCTTCAAAGAAGTCAGACATTTCCTTGGTCTGAGTTAAGACCATCGCATCATAATCGGTTAAACCGAGATCCTTAACGTAATGCGCCCGTCGTTCACCCGGCATTTCAGGCATTTCTGCTTCAATTTCGTCAATCCACTTTTGATCAACGTTTAAATCAGGAATATCTGGTTCTGGGAAGTAACGGTAGTCATCGGAACCTTCCTTTGTCCGCATTGAAATTGTTTCACCAGTAGCTTCATCATAACGCCGTGTTTCTTGGGCAATGTGACCACCTGAAAGCAAGACATTTTGGTGACGCTTTTGTTCGAATTCCAATGCCTTCCGAACATAGTTAAAGGAGTTGATGTTCTTCATTTCGGTCTTGGTACCAAACTGGTCAGAACCAACCGGACGAATGGAGATGTTAGTGTCGACACGCATCGACCCTTCTTCCATCTTCACATCAGAAATTCCAGTAAACTGGATCCGTTGACGAAGAGCTTCCAAGTAGGCAACTGCTTCTTCTGGGGAAGCAATATCCGGCTTAGAAACAATTTCGATTAATGGTGTTCCTTGACGGTTTAAGTCAACATATGAGTACTTGCTGGTATGAGTGTTCTTACCGGCATCTTCTTCAATATGCATTTCTTCAATCCCGATTTTTTTCTTCTTACCATTAACTTCAATCTCAATCCAACCATCATGAGCAATTGGTGTTTCTGATTGAGTAATCTGGTAAGCCTTTGGGTTATCTGGGTAGAAGTAGTTCTTCCGGTCAAAATGCATGTGACGAGCAATTTGAGCATGAAGAGCCAGGCCGGCCATAATTCCATCACGAACAACACCCTTGTTCAATGTTGGCAAAACACCAGGGTACCCCCAGTCGATCACATTAGTATTTCTGTTAGGCTGGTCACCATATTCTACTGGTGATGGACTGTAAATTTTTGAATTAGTCTTCAATTCGACGTGGACTTCTAGCCCAATCGTTGTTTCAAAGTTCATCTTAGTTTTGACCTCCTAACTTAGGTGCCTTCTTGTGAACATCAGTAGTTTGTTCAAAGACATAAGCGGTGTTGTAAACTGTTTGTTCATCAAATGGCTTTCCGATAATTTGTAAACCAACTGGCATGCCATTCTTAGCTGAGAAGCCAGCCGGAACTGACATTGCAGGAAGACCAGCCATGTTAACAGGAACTGTCAAAACATCGTTCATGTACATGGTTTGTGGATCGTCGATTTCAGCACCAATCTTAAATGCTGTTGAGGCACCAGTAGCACCAAGAATAACGTCATGATCCTTGAAGACATTGTCAAAGTCCTGAGCAATTAAGCGACGAACCTTAGCGGCCTTGTTAAAGTAGGCATCGTAGAACCCGGCTGAAAGTGAGAAGGTTCCCAACATGATCCGCCGTTTAACTTCTTCACCAAAACCTTCAGTCCGAGAACGAACATAAACATCTTCAATGTTCTTAACATCTTTTGCCCGGAAACCATACCGAATCCCATCATATCGTTGAAGGTTTGATGAAGCTTCGGATGAGGCCAAAATGTAGTATGCAGGAACACCGTACTTAGTATGAGGCAATGAAACTTCATCAATGACGGCACCGAGTGATTCAAGATGATCAAGGGCGTTCTTAATTACTTCATGAACATCATCATTAATTCCTTCGAAGTATTCCTTAGGAACAGCAATTCGCAAGCCCTTAACGTTAGTATCGTCGTTTAATTGAGCGGCCCAGTTAGGAACTTCCTTCAGGGATGAAGTCATATCGTGTTCATCATTGCCACTAATCATTTGGGTTAACAATGCGTTGTCCTTAACCGTTCGAGTCAACCAACCAACTTGGTCAAAACTTGAACCAAAGGCAATGATTCCCCAACGAGATACCCGGCCATATGTTGGCTTCATTCCAACAATTCCGTTAAATGATGCGGGCATCCGAATGGAACCACCAGTATCAGTTCCTAAGGCACCAAGGACATCCCCAGCTGCAACTGCCGCAGCAGAACCACCTGAAGAACCACCAGGAACCCGGGTAAGATCCCATGGGTTATGGGTTGTGAAGAATGCTGAGTTTTCAGTTGATGAACCCATTGCAAATTCATCCAGATTGGTCTTCCCAACATTAATAAAGCCGTTGTTATTTAACTTTTCAACAACCGTTGCGTCATAAACAGGGTTGAAGTTTTCCAAAATTTTGGATGCTGCAGTAGTCTTTAACCCCTTAGTTAAAATATTATCCTTAACTGCCAAAGGAATCCCAGAGGTTAATTGATCTTCGCTAATTCCCTGTTGGTCAATTTCGGCAGCCTTCTTCATTGCTGCTTCTTCGTTTAATGTAATGAAGGCCTTTACTTGATCTTCATTTTTCTTAATGTGATCAAAGGTTTCTTTCGTTAATTCAGTTGCACTGATCTTCTTATTCTTTAAATCATCATGCAGCTGACTTAAGTCGGTTTGATAGAAATCCATTATTCGCCGTCCTCACTTTCATCGATGATTGCAGGAACTTTAATGTACCCATCATCAGTATCAGGAGCGTTATTAAGCAATGCGTCGGTCTCTTCTTTAGAGCTCTTAACTGCCTTGTCCTCACGCATAACATTTTCCCGATCTGAAGCTGAAGTCATTGGTTCAACACCCTCGGTATCAACATTAGTGAGGTCTTCAAACATATCAATAATGCTTCCTAATTGAGTGGTAAACTTGGTAAGCTCTTCATCTTTGAATTCCAACTTAGCAAGTTCAGCAACGTGTTCTACTTGTTGCTCAGTGATCTTACTGGCCATTCTCTCTACCTCTTTTCCAGTAATTATGGCTTAAATATAGTACATACATTTAATAATTTTAGCACAGAATACTAATGGTTTTAACTATTCATCCTTAAATATTCAAGGGAAAAGAAAGTGTTTCATAATTGATGAAGAAGTGAAACCTCATGTTATGAAACACTTAATTTTATTATTTAGTTAAAAGGGTTCGCCGTGACCGCAACCTCCACCTATTGCAACATAGTCAAAATGCGTTTAGCCTAAGCTCCCTCACAATAGTTCTACTGTAACATAGTCAAAACGTGTTCGCCCTAACCTTCCTCAAGCTAACGACCTCCATCTCCGACGACAAAACGTCGTTCGGTGGAGAAATCGTTAGCCACCGGAAGGTTTTAACGGGCTCACACTCTATTCCTTAATACGAATCAAACACGTGGCTTTGGAATTTGTCGGAGCCGGAATTACGGTAAACGACGGCTTGCATTTCGGAACTAGATTGAATCTTGATGTCAATTGGAATTCCGCTTGGCAAGTATTTTCTTGCGGCACGGGCAATGTATTGGGTAAAGCTGGTAATTTCGGTTTGACTATAGAATTGCGTTGTAATGGTAATATGCATTCCAGTCAATGAACTACCGTTGTACTGTGCTTGAGCAGTTACTCCACTTAAGTTAGGGAAGAAACTCTGAACCTGACTCTTAAAGTTAGAAAAACTATCATTATCCGTTTGATCGGATTTAGTTTCCTGGTCAGTTCCGTTAGCCTTTGGTAGTACAGCAGTCCGGTAGTCTAACTTATGCCAGCTGCTAATCTTGCTTCCGTTATTCTTACTGTAAGCAAAGAAGCTTCCACCAACTAAACTATCGTCTGGTGCCTGCTTATATAAAGCAATCACGATTGGAACATTCCGTAATTCTTTCTTCTTCCGTAACCGGGTTAAGATCTTTTGAGCAGCGATTTCACCCTGACGCTTAACCTCTGCATTACTAATGTTCTTTGTATAATTTGGTCCATCAGTCTTCTTCTGGTAGTTATATTCAGAATTAATTCCGATCCCAATTGTGACACCATGCAGTTTCATTGAATTACCGCTTTCCTGCATGTAATCCTGTTCTTCAATCTGCTGAATGTATTCTGGATTAGGATCGCTCTTTTTCCCTTCAGCCGGGTTAAGACCTTCTGGATTGCTCTTGCTCTTTCGTCCTAGCCAATTTTCAACCGTACTGGTATCAAGATATTGACCTTCTTGGAAAATATAATTTTTCGTTGAGAAAACCCGTTTTGATACTTGGGTTAAGCCACTTTCAAAACTTTTAAGGTTATATGAATTACTATTTTGGCTAACATTGACTCCCCGTGCCTTACTTGTTTTGTAGTGGCCATTTTTAATAACCCCTTGATAAGTTCCACTCAAAGAACCAGTAGTACTGTAATTTTTCGATGATTTATGACCAAAGCCACATGAAGTCAAAACCAAAGTTGACATCAAGAGGGCAACCCCAACGGTTATTTTTTTTAGTTTGTTCTTCAACGTTTATTGTTCCTCCTTCATTGCCTGACTAAAGCGTTGCTCATCCCAAACATCGACTCCAAGCTCCTGAGCCTTAGTGAGTTTGCTTCCCGCTTTTTCTCCGGCAATGACAATATCAGTCTTTTTTGAAACACTACCTGTTACTTTAGCTCCATGTGCTTCTAACCAGTCTTTTGCCTCAGTCCGGGTCATCTCCACTAATTTTCCGGTTAAAACAACCCGTTTACCATTCCAATCGCTCGACTCATCGACTGGTGTAGTCGAGCCAAGATAAGTAAAGTTGAGGCCGGATTGACGAAGCTCCTCAATTAATGACTGAACCTGTTCATTAGCAAAATACGTTTCTACGCTTTCACCAATTGTCGGACCGATTCCATCAACAGCGGAAATTTCATCGGCACTAGCTCCCATTAACTGATCCAAATCATTAAAATGAGCCATAATCAGGCGTGCTGCTTTGGCGCCAACATGACGAATACCAAGTCCGAATAAAAGGCGCTCGACAGAATTATTACGACTATTATTGATCGATGTCAATAAGTTTGTCGCCGATTTTTCACCAAATTTATCTAAAGTTAATAATTGTTCTTCTGTTAAGGCATAAAGTCCCGCAACATCGTGAATCAGCTTCTTATCCCATAACTGTTCAATAATCTTTGGTCCGAGGCCACCAATGTCCATTGCATTTCGTGAAGCAAAGTGTGCTAGCCCCTCTTTAATTTGTGCTGGACACATTGGGTTAATGCACCGGAGAGCTACTTCATCATCAAGGTGAACTAGTTTAGAATCACATGCAGGACATTTTGTTGGAATTTGATATGGCTCACTATCAGCCGGTCGCTTACTCAAATTAACTTTAGAAATTTCTGGAATGATATCGCCTGCTTTATGAAGGTAGACAGTATCACCTAACCTAACATCCTTTTCCTTTAAGTAGTCAGGATTATGAAGGGAAGCACGACTAACTGTTGTCCCAGCCAATTGAACCGGATCCATTACAGCAGTCGGCGTTACATTCCCTGTTCGGCCAACAGTCCATTCAATATCACGGATAATTGTCGGCTGTTCCTCTGGAGGAAACTTGTAGGCAATCTCCCAGCGAGGCACCTTAACAGTATTTCCGAGTGCTTCTTCAGTCTCAAGATCATTAACTTTCTCCACAATTCCGTCAATTCCGTAGGCTAACTGGTCACGTTTAGCCGTGTATTCATTAATGTAATCTTCTATTTCTTGTCGATTATGAACAACCCGGTTATGCGGATTAACCTTAAAGCCAAGCTCACGCATCCTATCTAAAGCCTCTGCTTGAGTTGTAACTCCCAGCTTTTGATATTCAGGAACATAGTACATAAATGTATCTAAATCACGTTTGGCTGTTACCTTGGGATCTAACTGTCTAAGGCTTCCTGCTGCCGCGTTTCGGGGGTTAGCAAAAATCGGTTGACCATCATCTTCTCGTTGTGAATTCAATTTGGCAAATGACTCTTTTGGCATGTAGCATTCCCCACGAAATTCAACGGAGAGTGGTTCGGGAAGTTCTTGGGGAACCGATTTTATTGTCCGAACATTTTCGGTAACATCTTCGCCAATATTACCGTTTCCGCGGGTTGAACCCTGGACTAGCTTTCCGTTTTCATAAACGAGCGATAGTGACAAGCCATCAATCTTTAATTCAAGGTTATACTCTGCCTCAACATCAACGTCACGATTTTCCTGTTGACGATGATTAAAGTCCATTAGCTCTTCAATTGAGAAGACATCCCCCATCGACAACATCGGAATCTCATGCCGAACCTTCGTCAGCTGGCTTTCAGCCTCACCACCAACTTGCTGTGTTGGTGAATCTGGCGTTTGCAATTCGGGAAAGCGTTGTTCAATCTGAACAAGCCGTTGGTATTGACGATCATAAACATAGTCTTCCACCGTAGGACTGTCTTGTTCATAGTACTCTTTCCCCCATTGAGCAATCTGCTTTCGCAATGGACCAATTTCTTCTTTTGCCTGATCCAATGTTAATTGTGCAACCGGGATTGATTGATTATCCATTTTATTGGCCTCACTTTAATTAATCAGTAACCTTCTTAATTGGCGCAAAACTAGCCAAAAGTCGTTTAACTCCTTGTTGAGGAAAGGCAATGTCAAGTTCCTTGTCATTACCACTTCCACTAACCTTAACAACGGTTCCTTCTCCCCACTTCTTATGGGTTACCTTATCACCGGTCTTCCAGGAAACCTGGTCAGCTCCCGTTCCCGTATTAGTTACTGGCTTTACTCGTTTTCCAGCACTCCGGTATTGGCGACGCTGCTTCTGCTCTCGATAAGTAGTTGCGGTGGCCGCTTCACCACCAAATGGCAATTTTTGTCCTCCAAGACGCTCAGCGGGCTGATCATTCTCGAATTTAAGAAGGTCAGGATTAATTTCCTCCACAAAACGAGATGGCTGGTTTCGTTGGATTCGGCCGTAAAGCAACCGGGAAAAGGCATTTGTTAGGTAAAGTTTCTTCTTTGCTCGGGTAATTCCAACATATGCAAGGCGACGCTCTTCTTCAAGTTCATCGTCTTCTAAAATTGCCCGAGAAAGTGGGAAAATTCCTTCTTCCATCCCCACAAGAAAAACTACCGGAAATTCAAGTCCTTTGGCAGCATGAAGAGTCATCAACGTAACTGCCGGAGCTTGTTCGTCAACGTCATCCTGATCAGAAACCAAAGCAAGGTCAGCAAGAAAGTTGGTAATCTTTTGAATGTTATTATCATCCTCATCCTTATGCTGCTCATCATATTCTTGGGTAACCGATTTGAATTCATCAAGGTTTTCACGCCGCGCCTGTGATTCAAGACTCTTATCTTGTTCAAGCGCTTTATTGTACCCACTCTTATCTAAGATTTCTTCCGTTAAGTCAGTTAAGTTTAAGAACTCAGCTTGCTTAGTTAAGTTACGCATTAACTGACCAAACTCATCAATTTTAACCCGCGTCCGCGTTGAGATGTTATTTGCAATATCAACGTTTTCTGCAGCCTCAAGGAGTGACCAATTATTATCATTAGCAAATTCTCGCAAATGGTCAACACTGGTCATCCCGATTCCCCGCTTAGGAGTATTAACTACTCGTTCAAAGCTCATTGAATCTTGAGGGTTAACAATTAATGTCAAGTAGGCAAGAATATCCCTAATTTCTTTCCGGTCGTAGAATTTATGGCCACCAACCATGGTGTACGGAACACTACTCTTTAAGAAGGTTTCTTCGATCATCCGTGATTGAGCGTTAGTACGGTAAAGAATGGCAAAGTCATTGTACTTATAATTATTCTTTTCCCGTTCTTCTTTAATTTTAGAGACAATAAATTGGGCTTCATCGTGTTCGTTTTGTGCCCGGTAGTAAGAAATCTGGTCTCCCTTGCCGTTTTCAGTCCACAACTTCTTTTTCTTTCGGTAAACGTTATTATCGATCACTTCGTTAGCCGCGTCTAAAATTGTCTGAGTTGAACGATAATTTTGTTCCAGCATTACTGTATGTGCTTGTGGATAATCATGTTCAAAGTTTAAAATGTTATTCATGTTTGCGCCACGCCAACCATAGATACTCTGGTCAGCATCCCCAACAACGCAAAGGTTCTTGTATCCCTGAGCAAGCATGTTAACTAATTTATATTGAGCATCGTTAGTATCCTGATACTCATCGACATGGATATAATGAAACTTATCTTGATAGAATTCCAGAGTCTCTTGATCCTTTTCAAAGAGCTCAATTGTTTTCATAATCAAATCATCAAAGTCTAAGGATTGATTAGCCTCTAGTTCCCGTTGATAGAGTTTGTACGCGCGAGCAACCATGTTCTCAAACATGCTATTGGCTTCTTTTGAGTAGTCATCAGGGGTTTGCAATGCATTCTTAGCATTAGAGATTGCACTGAGGATACTTCGGGGATCGAATTTTTTGGTGTCAATATTTAATTCTGCACAAATCCGTTTCATTAATGTTCGTTGCTCACTGGTGTCAGCGATCGTAAATGCTCGGTTATACCCCAGCTTTTCAATATCGCGTCGCAGGATCCGTACACAGAGGGCGTGAAATGTGGAAACCCAAATGTCACGAGCACTCTCACCTAAAAGCTTACCAACACGTTCTTGCATTTCTCGTGCGGCCTTATTCGTAAACGTGATCGCAAGAATATTCCAAGGAAGCACACCCTTTTCTTCGATCAGATATGCAATTCGATGAGTTAGTACTCGAGTCTTTCCTGAACCAGCTCCAGCCATTACTAAAAGTGGCCCCTCTGTTGTTAAGACTGCTTCGGTTTGCTTATCGTTCATGCCGTCTAAAAGTGCTTGACTATTCACGCCTATTTCCATCCTCTCTAAATTTCAATCGGCTCATATTATACCAAATTTTCAACTTCTTTTGGTCGTTTTCGAACATATGTTGCAAAAATAAAACTGAGCTTAAGACTTTTGGTGAGCAGTCTCAGCTCAGTTCTTATTTATTTTTCTTACTCTTCATTATCTGACCCTGAATTTGGCAATGCTTTATTCCAAACCTCAGTATCATCAACCTGGTTTCGTAAAGCATCCAGGTCAGTATCGCCAGTAACCCAAACAAAGCCAAGGATTCCTGCTGGATCAGCCGTATCAGTATCACTATTAAAGAAGCGGAACTTCCAATTATTCTTAAGAAGCCACTGACGACGAATAGCAACGGACTGGTAGTTCCGGATAATCATTAGTAATGCCGTCTGTAACTGTCGAATAACATGTAATGGCATTCCAACACTTGCTCGCAATTGTTGTTCGTACTGATCCACATTTGTCGTGTTGTCATAAACATTGGCAATTGATGTTAGTCCTAATTCAATGTTCTTAACGTAAAGTGTCCCAGTCGAAGTTACATAAAAATTAACCGAGAAAACACCGGTATACTGAAGTGAATCAGCAACGCTCTTAATAATTCGATGCATTTCTTGTAGCATGTCATCCGCAACTTCAGCAGGTGAAGCCACTGAAATTAATTGCCGATCTTCATTATATTCCAATTGTGCTAAGGGGAAGATTTCAACTTCGCCATTAGCACAAGCAGCAGTTAAGGTATATTCTGCCGTGTGGTCAATCCACGATTCCAGTAAGTAAGTTCCTGTATCAATAAAGTCTGCAGCCCTGGTAATGTCAGATTGACGTTTAATCATCATTGATTGTTCACCGATCCCCCGTTGAATTGGCTTCAGAAGAGCCGGATAACCGATTGAGTCAATTGATTGGTAAACATCATCTAAACCAATAACAGTAACATAGGGAGCAATATTAATATTGATTTGATCCAAAAATGCCCGTTCCATTAACCGGTCTTGAACAATTTCCAAACCGTTAATACCTTGTGGAATTGCTGCATATTGGCCAAGAAAACGGATCACAGTAGAATCAATGTTTGGTGTTTGATAGATGATAGCATCACATGCTTCACCGAATTCGGTAAGCTTTTGCTTGTCATTATAAGCACCATCAATTGTAAAATCTGCCATTTTAGTAATGTCCGGTTGAGAACGATCAACGTAAACACCAACATTAAAACCAGCTTTTTTAGCAGCTGCAATCATCGCTACCCCGTTACGGTTAATTCCAATAATTCCTAAAGTACTGCCGGGAAAAATTGTATTACTCATTTAATTCTCCTCTCTGCACTATCATTAATCTTCCATAAAGGTTACTTTACCATCCGCTAATGATTTAATCCTTGCTAGTGATTCAACTCGAATACCACGATCTTTTAATTCTTGAGCTCCAGGCTGGAAACTCTTCTCAATCACAATTCCAGCACCAGCAACATCAACGCCAGCTTGATCAGCAATCTCTAGCATCCCTTCAACTGCCTGTCCGTTAGCTAAGAAATCGTCAATCATTAAGATCTTATCATTAGCATCGACATATTTTTTAGAAATAGAAATTCGATTGGTTGTCTTTTTTGTGTATGAATAAACATCAGCAGTATACATATTTTGGTTCAGGGTCAAACTCTTATGCTTTCGTGCAAAAATTACCGGAACCTTAAGTGCCAAACCAGTCATCACCGCAGGAGCAATTCCTGATGATTCAACTGTCCAAACCTTGGTAACTCCCTCATTAGCAAATAGCTTTGCAAACTCTTGACCAACTTTAAGCATCAATTCTGGATCAACCTGGTGATTAAGGAAAGCATCAACTTTTAAAACATTTCCTGGAAGAACCGTTCCGTATTGTTCAATCTTCTCTTGTAATTCTCTCATAATACAAACCCCTCTTGATTATTTATCATAATTATATAACTTATACGTCTGAATGACCGAGATAAGCTTCTTGGCATAGTCTGGATCGGTAGCATAGCCAGATTGCTGCAGAGCCTTTGCTGCTTCTTCATAATTAGTAGCTTTAACAACTCGATCGTAGTTCTGCCGATTCATATCAGTCCCCTGAAGCATTAGCCGGGTATGATCCTTAATTGATTCATCCCAACTGCTGTATACACGGAACCGGTCCTTAATAACAACCCATTTACCACCAGTATATTCCTTAGTTGTCATCACTTTTGAATTAGCACCAGTTCCCTTGATTCCAAAGAGATTATGATACTGGGTAGCTAATTTGCTGGTACCCCAATTAGATTCAAGGATCGCTTGGGCAATCGTAATTGACGCATAGACATGGTATGTATTCTGCATTGCTTGTGCTTCTGGAGCCACCTGCTTAATAAATAACTCTTTAGCTTCACGATCCCGTTTCAGTGCAGCCTGTTCAATACGTTGCTGGTTCCAAATTCGGTAAAAGTGGTGACCAACATAAACACCCAGGAACAATATAATAATAACCAATAACCACACAAAAACGTTCCCATGTGATTTTCTCTTTCTTGTTCTTCTCCGCCGCCGTTTTGCCAAAAGCGATGCCTCCCTTATTTTCACTACTAACTATTGATTGTAGCAAAATAAGCCATGTTTGGGAGAATATTTTAGTATTTTAAATTTAAAATAAGAAAAGGGCTGGAATTTTCTCCAACCCCAATCAGGTAATATGTCCGAAATACGCTTCTCAGAAACTCGCTAGTCTTGCGCAAGTTCTTCACTGAGTTGCGTTTACCCATTCTAGTGGAATTGCATCCCACCATCAACAATGATTGTTTGTCCAGTAATGTAGTTTGAATCAGGGCCAGCTAAGAAGCCAACAGCATTGGCAACATCTTCTGGTTCAGAGAGCCGTTTCAAAGCAATGTTCTTAGCAAAGGTTTGCATTCCCCATTCATCACTCTTACCAGCATTCTTCCCTACTTGGTGAGCAATGTCAAACATCATTGGTGTCTTAACAATTCCTGGAGCATAAGCATTAACAGTAATGCCTTCATCAGCTAAATCACGAGCAGCTACTTGGGTAATTCCCCGAATAGCAAATTTAGTGCCAGAATAAAGTGCTAAGTTTGGATTACCGACAACCCCAGCTTGTGAAGTTGCATTGATGATCTTCCCACCGTGACCTAACTTATTAAATGCTTGGTGTGCAGCTTGAATTCCCCAAAGGACACCACCAACATTTACCCCATAAACCTTTTCAAATTGTTCAGGAGTAATTGTATCAATTGGTGTAGTTGGACCAAGGCCAGCATTATTAACAACTACGTTTAAGTCACCAAAATGGTCAACAGTCTTCTTAACCGCAGCAAATACAGCATCACGATCAGAAACATCCGCAACGATTGGTAAGGCTTCACCACCCTTTTCTTCCAGTTCCTTAGCAGTTTCTTGCAATTTGTTTTCTTCCAGGGCAACTAAGGCAACAGAAAAGCCATCGTTAACTAGTCGTTCTGCAATTGCTTTACCGATACCTTGACTACCACCAGTAACTAAAGCAACACGTTTTGCCATAATTTAGCCTCCTTATATTAGTAAGCGGTTACAACAACTATATTATACGTCTTTTAAATTAAAGATAAAAGAAATACGATTGTGTATGTGTATAAAAAAAGAAGTTGGACAAAAATCCAACTTCTTTTTTTGGAAGCGATAAATCGAATATTAACGCTTACTAAATTGAGCAGCCTTACGAGCCTTCTTAAGACCTGGCTTACGACGTTCCTTCATACGAGGGTCACGAGTCAAGAGACCGGCCTTCTTCAAAGCGTCACGGAAGTCAGGGTCAACTGCGAGTAATGCACGGGCGATACCGTGACGTACTGCACCAGCTTGACCAGAGAAACCACCACCATTAACGTTAGCTAAAACATCGTATTGACCGTCAGTCTTAGTAACATTAAATGGTTGGTTAACAATAGCACGTAAGTTGGCAAATGGAATGTAGTCTTCAATTGCCTTGCCGTTCATTGTAATCTTACCAGAACCTGGTACTAAGCGAACACGCGCAGTAGCGTCTTTACGCCGACCAGTACCACTGTATTGAACTTGTTGAGCCAATTCCATTCCCTCCTTAAATTAAGTTAGTAATATCGAGTGCTTCAGGCTTTTGTGCTGCATGACTGTGATCTTCACCAGCGTATACATGAAGCTTTAAGCCCATCTTACGACCAAGAGAATTGTGTGGAAGCATACCCTTGATTGAGTGTTCCAATAACTTCTCAGGTTCCTTAGCACGGAAGTCACCAGCAGTCCGTTGCTTCAAACCACCAGCGTAGTCTGAGTGACGGTAGTAAATCTTGTCAGTAGCTTTCTTACCAGTTAACTTAACTTGCGCAGCGTTGATAACAATAACATTGTCACCAGTATCAACGTGTGGAGTGTATGTTGGCTTGTTCTTACCACGCAAAATTGATGCGACGACAGCAGAAAGACGACCCATTGGGACATCCTTTGCATCGACAACGTACCACTTGCGATCAACTTCACCAGGTTTTGCGATGTATGTCGTTCTCACGATTAAGTCCTCCAATTTTGTTTTTCTTTTACATATAATAGTGTACCGAGTTATTAGATGGAAAAGAAATACCAAGTGCTAGTATACCTTGTTACAACCACTTCGTCAATCACTTTCCCGATCATTCCCGTAATCTACTGAAACTAAATATAGGCCGCTTGCGGGAGCAGTCATCCGAGCTTGTGTCCGATCTTTAGCTGCTAATACACGTTTAACATCATCAACAGGTCGTTGCTTACTGCCGATTTCTAAAAGAAAGGCCACCATGATCCGAATTTGATTATAGAGAAAGCCGTTCCCAGTAAAGTCAAAAACAACCTCATTTCTTAATTTATCCCGTTTGATATCTATTTTATAAACGGTTCGAACATTGCTTTTAGCTTGGCTTCCGGAGGCTACAAAGCTAGTAAAGTCATGTTCGCCAATAAAGTTCTTAGCAGCCTTTCGCATTAACGTTAAATCCAATGGATATTTAAAATGTGCTGTATAGTTTCGCTTAAAGGGATTAACAAATTCTCCTTGATCCACTCGGTAACGATAAGTCTTATTATGAGCACTATACCGGGCATGAAAATCGCTATCGACTAATTCTGCTTTTTTTATCAGAATATCAAGCGGCAAAATACTATTTAATGCCTTGCGCATTGATTCATTACTCAGGTGGTATGGAATATCAAAATGAGCAACCTGATTTAAGGCATGAACTCCAGCATCAGTTCTCCCTGATCCAATTACTGGAATTTCAGGGGTTGGATGCTTAGCAATCTTGTTAACCGCATTTTTTAAAACCTGCTCTACCGTTCTTTTATGCGGCTGAATTTGAAAGCCGGAAAAATTTGATCCATCGTAAGCAAATGTTATTTTGTAACGATACACAATGAAAACTCTCCTCGCTAAATTAAGTTTAAAATCCCAATTACAACATCAGCCATAAGCATCAACAATAATGCAACGGTATCTCCTTTGTGCCAGGATAACTGGCGATATTGAGTCCGTGGACGCTCTAATGAATATCCCCGCGCTTCCATTGCTGTTGCTAAGTCTTCCGAATGCTGAAACGAATTCACAAATAATGGAATTATAATTGGAATAAGGTGCTTTAGCCTCGTTATTAAGTTTCCTTGGTGGAAATCCATTCCCCGTGACCGCTGAGCATTCATAATTATCTTAATATCTGCCATAATTGTCGGAACAAATCTTAATGCAATTGATAACATCAGGGAAATCTTATCTACCGGAACTCTTAACCATTTTAACGGAAAAATTAACCAGGAAAATGCTCCAGCTAACTGCAGAGTTGGCGTGGTTACCGTGAGAATCGTGGATGCTGTAATAATTACCGTAAACCGATAAAAGATTAAAAATGCATTCTTTATTCCGTCACTTGTTATCGAAATCCAGCCATAATGCCAATACATCTGACCGCCGCTACTGAATAGGACCTGTAGACAAACAGTTATTAGGATCACAATTAAAAATGGCTTTATCCCTGTCCAATACATCCGAAGAGGAACCCGGCTTATAATCAGCGTAATTAGCAAAACAAATGATATCCAAATCGCTGGCCATAAATGATTAGCAAAAAAAACACTGATAACATACCAAATACAAAGAATTAATTTAGTCCGGGCATCTAAACGATGAATTGGTGAATTTAGCGGAACATAGCTTCCAAAGACAACCATGTTACCCATTTGCCATTCCCCCATTCTTTAATCGTTCAATCAGGTTTGCAGACAGTTCATCCAATGATAGAGGCAATCCGCTCAAACCAATTTCCCGGGAAATTTGAATGCTTTTAGGAGCCAACAAGTTACTCTTTTTTAACAATTGCTGACTACTAAAAAATTCTTGTGGACTACCATCAAACGTAATCTGCCCATCGTGAAGTGCAACAATTTGGGTTACTAATGATGTAACCATTTCTAAATAATGAGTAATCATAATAATGGTAACTCCACGTTGGTTCAATTCTTTAATAATGTTGAGTAACCGTTGAACAGCCAAGGAATCAAGGCCAACTGCGGGTTCATCTAAAATTAAAACTTCAGGATTCATTGCCAGTACTCCAGCAATTGCAACTCGTCGTTTTTGTCCACCAGATAGTGAAAAAGGAGATTGTTTAAGAATCGTCGGTGATAATTGAACGGTTTCTAACGCCTTCATAATTGACTTATTTATTTTTTTCTGAGACCAACCAAGATTCTGTGGCCCAAACGCTAAATCATCACGAACAGTTTGCGCAAATAGTTGGCGCTCAGGAAATTGAAAAACAAAACCAATTTTTTGGCGAAATAGCTCCTGTTCTCTTTTGGATGTTTGATTATTAATTAACCGTCCATTGACGACTACCTGTCCTGATGTTGGAAGAGTCAAGGCATCAATTAAGTTGACCAGAGTTGATTTACCACTGCCAGTTTGGCCAACCAACACAGTAAATGCTCCATCCGCAATCTTTAAATTAATATTACGCAGTGCTTGATGAGCGAGAGGCGTCGTTGGCTGGTAAATAAAGTTAACATTCCTTAATTCAATTTTTGCTTTAGCCATCGAACCATTTCCCCCGTTGTTATGTATTCTTGAGGAGCCTTTATTCCTGCATGGATTAACTTCTCTCTAATTTGCTCACCAGCTGCTGGTGTCAGTTGAAGCTTTCTTAATAATTGATGATTTGATAAAACCTTTTTAGTAACATCATTTGCTACTACTTTACCTTGATCAAGGATCAAAATATGATCAGCCAGTTCTGCTTCATTAAGGTCGTGGGTAATCATGATGATTGTATACCCCCCATCATGATGAAGAGTTTCTAGTAGCTTCATAATTGATTCTCTTCCCACTGGATCAAGCATGCTAGTAGCCTCATCAAAGATAATTATTTTAGGCTTTACTGCTAACACTCCCGCAATAGCAATTCGTTGTTTTTGACCACCAGAAAGATCAGCAATTAAACTATCTTCATAATCAATCATTCCAACACTCTTTAAAGCTTGCTTAATGATCGTTGGCATTTCTTCCGGAGCAACATTATAATTTTCTAAACCAAAAGCAACATCTTCGGCAACTGTTGAGCCAACGAATTGGTTTTCCGGGTTTTGAAAAACCATTCCAACCAACTTATGAACTGTTTCTAAATGCTGTTCATTTACTTCTAAATCACCAATTAGAATTTTTCCCTTACTTGGTTGAAGAAGGCCATTAAGAAGACGAACAACCGTACTCTTCCCACTTCCATTATGACCAACAATTGAGATCCATTTATTTGTCGGCAAAACAAATGATTGATTATCTATTAGTACCTTATTAGAGTCAGGATATTTAAATGTGACATGGTTAAATTTAATCTCTTGCATCTTTTTTATCCTTTACGTTAATACTTATTATTTTAACAGAGAAAGCAAAAGAATTTAAAAATAAAAAATCACTTACCAGAGAAGTGCACGGTTAATCCGCATTCAAGCTAGACTAGGGAATAATCCCACCATCGTAACGCTCTATACTTCAATGATAGTGATTCTTTATTACGTATTAATAAACTTTTGATTAACAAAATGTTAGTCAACGAATTCTAAGATAACCATCTTAGCACCGTCACCACGACGAGGCATAGTCTTCAAAATCCGTGTGTAACCACCATTACGTTCAGCATACTTAGGTGCTAATTCTTCAAACAAGTTTTGAAGAGCAGATTGAATACGGATGTTGTCGCCATCTTCCTTAACATCAGCAACAACGTTCCGAACAAAAGCAGCTGCCTTACGACGTGAAGCTAAATCGCCACGCTTTGCAAGGGTAATCATTTGATCAGCAGTCTTACGAACTTCCTTAGCACGAGCCTCGGTAGTAGTAATCCGACCATTAACAATTAAATCAGTAGTTAAATCACGTAATAAAGCCTTACGTTGTGAACTTGTACGTCCTAATTTACGGTAACTCATGAAGTTGTCCCTCCTTTTCCATTGGTTTGATTAATTAATCATCTTGACGGAATGAAACGCCGAGATCGTTTAATTTCAACTTAATTTCTTCAAGTGACTTTTGGCCTAAGTTCCGTACCTTCATCATGTCAGCTTCGGTCCGATCGGTCAATTCCTTAACGGTATTGATACCCGCACGCTTAAGACAGTTGTATGAACGAACTGAAAGATCAAGTTCTTCAATTGTCATTTCAAGCATTTTTTCTTTATGGGTTTCTTCCTTTTCAACCATCACTTGTGCATTTTGAGCCTCTTCAGTAAGGTTGACAAACATTGCCAAGTGTTCCGTTAAAATCTTAGCACCCAAGCTAACAGCTTCGGTCGGTGTTAATGAACCATCAGTCCAAACATCTAAGGTTAGCTTATCGTAATCATTACGTTGACCAACCCGAGCATTTTCAACTGTGTAGTTAACACGTTCAATCGGGGTATAAATGGAGTCAATTGGCAATACACCAATTGCGAGATCATCCATTCGAGCTTTGTTATCATTTGCAGAAAGATAACCACGACCCTTGTCAGCAGTCATCTTGATGTGCAGTTCGGCACCATCTGCAACGGTAGCAATGTATAAGTCAGGGTTAAGAACCTCAACTTCACCATCGCCTTGAATATCACCGGCGGTAACTTCAGCAGGACCTTTAACATCAATCTCAAGATCCTTTTGTTCTTCTGAATCCAGTTTTAGAGAAACTTTCTTCAGGTTCAAAATGATTTGAGTTACATCTTCAGTAACACCTTCAACAGTACTGAATTCATGTAAAACACCATCAATTTGAATACTAGTGATGGCAGCACCAGGTAATGATGCTAGTAAAACTCGTCTTAATGAATTACCAAGTGTAGTTCCATAACCACGTTCGAGCGGTTCAACAACGAACTTACCGTAACTATCAGTTTCTTCAACCTTGTGAATGTTTGGCTTTTCAAATTCGATCATTTTATCTCTGTACCCCTTTCAAACGCAGTTCGTATTTTAGACTAAAAGGCCATTGGTGGATTCGTAACTCCAGCAATGTCAATTAAACACGACGACGCTTTGGAGGACGAGAACCATTATGAGGAACTGGAGTAACATCACGAATAGCAGTGACTTCCAAACCAGTTGCTTGAAGAGCACGGATAGCTGATTCACGACCAGAACCTGGACCCTTAACTTCAACTTCAACAGTCTTCATACCGTGTTCCATAGCTTGCTTAGCAGCAGCTTCCGAAGCCATTTGAGCAGCGAAAGGAGTTGACTTCCGTGAACCCTTAAAGCCTAATACACCAGCTGATGACCAAGCAACAGCATTACCTTGAACATCTGTAATCATGATCAAAGTGTTGTTAAATGTTGAGTGAATGTGAGCAACACCAGTTTCAACATTCTTTTTTGCACGACGCTTACGCGTACCTTTTTTGGTTGCCATATTAAGTACTAACCTCCTTTATATTAAAATAGATTACTTCTTCTTGTTAGCAATAGTAACTGCCTTACCCTTACGAGTACGTGCATTGTTCTTAGTGTGTTGACCACGAACTGGTAAACCACGACGGTGACGCATTCCACGGTATGAACCAATTTCTTGGAGCCGCTTAATGTTCAAAGTAACTTCACGACGTAAGTCACCTTCTACTTGGTATTGGTCAACTTGAGTACGAATTTGTTCTTCTTGTTCAGGAGTTAAATCACGAACACGAATATCTTCAGAAACACCAGCGTCCTTCAAAATCTTTTGAGCACGTGTGTTACCAATTCCGTAAATGTATGTTAAGCCGATTACGATTCGCTTGTCACGAGGTAAATCGACACCTGCGATACGAGCCATTTATTTACACCTCCATCCTTATTTAAATAAATTACTTACCTTGACGTTGCTTGTGCTTTGGATTAGCAGAGCAAATAACCATAACACGTCCGTGACGCTTTACGATCTTGCAGTGTTCGCACATCCGCTTGACTGATGGTCTTACTTTCATTTTATTAATCCTCCTAGAGAGTTACTGTTTAATTACTACTTAAACCGGAAGGTAATCCGACCCTTGGTCAAATCATATGGTGACATTTCAACCTTAACACGGTCACCAGGTAAAATCTTAATGTAATGCATCCGGATCTTACCAGAAACGTGTGCTAAAATTTCAGCACCATTTTCCAATTCAACTTTAAACATCGCATTAGGTAAGGTTTCAGTAATCTTACCTTCAACTTCAATCACATCGGCTTTTGCCACAATTGGTTCCTCCTTGCATAACCAAGAAATGACGTAAAAACGGTGGAAAACGACATCATTTCCCACTGTAAGCTATATAAACCTTACAAAGTTTAGCATAACTATGTAAACTTCGCAAGGTTTAACAGCTTAAAGGTTATCTAATACCTTTTTAACATCTTCATAAACCTTGACAATGTCTTGTTGACCATCGATTGTGTACAAAACACCTTTCTTTTGGTAGTAGTCTACCAGTGGTGTATTTAACTTGATATTAACATCTAACCGATTCTTTACGGTTTCAGGTTTATCATCATCACGTTGATAAAAATCATGATGACCACAAACATCACAAGTACCTTCAACCTTAGGTGGGTTGTATACTCGGTGATAAGTTGCACCACAATTACGACAGATAAATCGACCACTTAGTCGTTCTACCAATACATCTGGTTCGACGTGAATATTGATAACCGCATCTAGTTGTCGATTACTTTCAGCCAACATCTTATCCAATGCTGCTGCTTGGTTAAGATTACGTGGGAAGCCATCTAACATGAAGCCTTTTGCCGTATCATCTTTCGAAAGACGTTCCTTAACAATACCATTGGTAACTTCATCAGGAACAAGTTCTCCCTTATCGATGTACTTCTTTGCCTCAATTCCCATTGGCGTTTCATTCTTAATTGCTGCCCGGAAAATATCTCCGGTAGAAATGTGAGGAATATCAAAATCCTCAACAATCTTTTGAGCTTGTGTACCTTTACCGGCACCAGGCAAACCCATTAAAACAAGATTCATTGTCATTATACTTCTCCTCCTTCTGGTCTTGGTCCACGAATAAATCCAATATATTCACGTTTCATTGTCAAACCAGTTAATTGACGGACAACGTCAAGAGCAATTTGAACAATAATTAGTAAACTAGTACCACCTAATCCAATTGATTGACTTAGGTTCCATACATTGCTGGCTACTAATGGAATTAATGAAATCAATCCCAAGAAAAGTGAACCAACAGTACTTAACCGCATTAATAATGCTGAAATATATTGCTGAGTACCCTTTCCAGGACGAACTCCTGAAATATAACTCCCTTGTTTTTGCAAGTTTTCCGCAAGCTTTTCTGGATTGACTTGAACAAAGGCATAGAAGAAGGTAAATACAACAATTAAGAAAATATATAATGTAATTCCTGGTCCAGACTGCATGTTAAATATTGTAGATAACACTTGGTACCAGGTATCTCCACCATGATTTTGTTGGAATGCCATTAAGATTGTTTGCGGTGTAGAAATGAATGAACCAGCAAAAATAACCGGAATAACACCAGAAACGTTAATCTTTAATGGTAAGTAACTACTAGCAGGTGAAGTGGTAGTCCGTCGAGTATACTGAATTGGTAAGCGTCGTTCAGCCTGTTGTACCCAAGTAACAAAAGCAACAATGATAATCAATGCAATTATTACTAAGGCAACAAAACCGATTCCCATCCAAAGTGCCGATCCAGATTCACCAGCAATTTGGTCTTGCCATAGTTGGTAAATACCACCTGGCATCTGAGCAACAATACCAGCGAAGATTAGCATGGAAACCCCATTTCCTAATCCTCGCTCAGTAATCATATCACCCATCCAAGTTGCAAACATTGTCCCTGCAGTTAGAATTAATCCAATTGTCAAGTATGTTGTAACATTTGGATGATTGACAAGCTTTATCGAGCTTAAAGCATTAAAACCTGCTGTAATCCCGATTGACTGAATAAATCCGAGAACAATTGTCAGCCATCGGGTTGCTTGATTCAACTTTCGCCGACCAACTTCACCTTGTTTACTCCATTCAACAAATCGTGGAACAATATCCATTTGTAGTAATTGAACAACAATTTGTGCAGTGATGTATGGAGAAACACCCATCGCAAATAGTGAGTAATTTTCTAGTCCACCACCACTAAAGGTATTAAGGATTGAAGCCAATCCAGTCGATGAAATTTCCTGCAAAGCAGCAGCATTAACACCAGGAACTGTGATCGCCGCCCCAATCCGGTAAACAATTAATACAAATAATGTAAAGAATATTTTTTTACGAATATCCTTAACCTTAAATGCATTTTTGACGGCTGTAAACAATTACATCACCTCAGTTTTACCGCCAGCAGCTTCGATAGCTGACACTGCTGAAGCAGAAAACTTATTAGCCTTAACAGTTAACTTCTTAGTAAGCTTACCGTTACCAAGAACCTTAACACCGCTCTTCAAGTTCTTAACAATGCCACTTTCCATCAATAATTGTGGAGTAACTTCAGTACCATCTTCAAACCGATCTAAAGTACTTAAGTTAACAATAGCATATTCCTTACGGTTAATATTAGTGAAACCACGCTTTGGAATTTGCCGGTAGAGTGGCATTTGACCCCCTTCAAAGCCTAAACGTGTCTTACCATGAGCCTTTTGACCCTTAGTACCACGTCCAGAAGTAAAACCATGACCTGATGAAAGGCCACGACCCTTACGAAGACGCTTTGAACGAGAACCTGCAGCAGGTTTTAATTCGTTTAACTTCATTTAGTAGGCACCTCCTTATTATTTAGTTGTAATTACTTAACTTCTTCAATAGAAACTAAGTGAGCAATCTTAAAGATTTGGCCACGTGTTGCAGCGTTATCTGGTAAGATAACAGAACTGTTAATCTTACCAAGACCCAAAGCCTTAACAGTCCGGCGTTGAGTTGGCTGACGGTGGGCAACACTGTGGATTAAAGTAACTTTAACTTGAGCCATAATTAGTGCCCTCCTTATTCTGCTAAGTGGTCTACAGAAACGCCACGAAGTTTAGCAACTTCTTCAGCGCTCTTTAATTGCTTCAAACCTTCGAATGTTGCACGAACAACGTTAACAGGAGTGTTTGAACCAAGACGCTTTGAAGTAACATCGGCTACACCAGCAAGGTCCATAACGTTACGGACCGCACCACCGGCAGCAACCCCGGAACCTTCAACGGCTGGCTTCAACATAATCTTTCCACCACCGTATGTACCGATAACTTCGTGTGGAATAGTAGTACCAACGATAGGAACAGTGATCAGGTTCTTTTCAGCAGCAGCTTGAGCCTTACGAATAGCTTCAGGAACTTCTTGAGCCTTACCAGTACCAAAACCAACATGGCCCTTACGATCGCCGACAATTACTAAAGCGGCAAAACGCATCCGACGACCACCCTTAACAACCTTGGTAATCCGGTTGATGGCAACAACTTGATCGTCTAAGTCCAACTTTGCTGGATCAATGAATTCTGATGATGTCATTGCAGGTTATTCCTCCTTTTCCTTAGAATTTAAGTCCGTTTTCACGAGCAGCTTCAGCTAATGCTTGAACACGACCATGGTAAAGGTATCCACCACGATCAAAAACAACATTAGTGATGTTCTTTGCAGCAGCACGCTTGGCAATTAATTCACCAACACCACTAGCTTGTTCAGTCTTGCTCTTTCCACTAACTTCACTGTCAATTGTGGAGGCACTTGCGAGCGTCACACCCTTTACGTCATCAATTAATTGAGCGTAAATGTTTTTGTTTGAACGGTAAACACTTAAGCGTGGGCGCTCCGCAGTACCAGAAATCTTACCGCGAACGCGCATATGACGACGTTGACGGATCTTATTCTTATCTGGTTTAGAAATCACAACAGTCACCTCTTAATATAAAATATAGTTTAATTTGTCGATAATAACTAGTTAGTAACCAAATATTACTTACCAGTCTTACCTTCCTTACGAATAATGTGTTCGTTTTCGTAACGAATACCCTTACCCTTGTATGGTTCAGGTGAACGAACGGCACGAACTAAAGCAGCAAAATCACCAAGGTGTTGCTTGTTGATTGAGCTTAATTCAATAGTAGTGTTGTCAGGAACCTTAATATCAACATCTTCAGGCTTGTCCATTTCAACTGGTTGTGAGTAACCAACAGTCAAAATAAGCTTGTTACCCTTAAATTGAGCACGGTAACCAACACCGACAAGCTTCAAGGTCTTACTAAATCCATTAACAACACCTTCAACCATGTTGTTGACGTTTGCACGGGTTGTTCCGTGAACCATCTTAACTTGGTTGCTATCTTCATCACGATCAAATTTTACAACGTTGCCTTCAACGCTCATCTTGATCAATGGTGAAATTTCGCGACTTAAAGTACCCTTAGGACCCTTTACAGTCACAATATTACCTTGTTGAGAAATTTCTACACCTTCTGGTAGATCAATTTCCTTGTAACCAATACGACTCATGCTTGCACCTCCTAACTTAATTTAATTAATTACCAAATGTAGGCGATAACTTCGCCACCAATTTTCTTGGCGCGAGCAACCTTGTCAGTCACAACACCCTCAGATGTTGAGATAATGGCAATCCCTAATCCGTTGAGAACCTTTGGCACTGCGTCAGCCTTAACGTATGTACGAAGACCAGGCTTAGAAATCCGCTTTAATCCGGAAATAACCCGTTGACCATCGTTACCATACTTTAAGAAGACACGAATGATGCCTTGCTTGTTATCGTCAACGTATTCAACATCGCGAATGAAACCTTCATTCTTTAAGATTTCGGCGATGTCCTTCTTCATCTTTGATGCAGGTGCTTCTACTGATTCGTGTTGAGCCATATTAGCGTTACGAATACGAGTTAAGAAATCTGCGATTGGATCACTCATAGACATCGATGTTTTCCTCCTTTGTCGGTGATTTGTTTACCAGCTAGCCTTCTTTAAACCAGGAATTTGTCCCTTGTGGGCAAGTTCTCGTAAGCAAAGCCGGCATAAGTGGAATTTACGGTAAACTGAGTGCGGACGTCCACAACGTGCACAACGTGTGTATTCACGACTTGAGAACTTAGCTGGACGGTTGCACTTAGCAATCATTGATTTTTTAGCCAATTTGTGGAACCTCCTTTATTTAGCGAACGGCATACCAAGTTGAGCCAATAATTCGTGTGATTCTTCATCAGTTTGTGCAGTTGTAACAATAACAACATCCAAACCACGAACACGGTTAACCTTATCAAAATCAATTTCAGGGAAGATTAATTGTTCACGAATACCTAAAGTGTAGTTACCACGGCCATCAAATGACTTGTTGCTTACACCATGGAAATCACGAACACGAGGTAATGAAACATTAATCAACTTATCCAAGAAATCATACATGCGTTCACCACGTAAAGTGACCTTGGCACCAATTGACATTCCTTCACGAAGACGGAAGCCGGCGATTGACTTCTTAGCCTTAGTAATTAAAGGCTTTTGTCCAGAAATCAATCCCAATTCTTCAACGGCTTCATCAAGGTTCTTTGAGTTGGTAGTAGCGTCACCAACACCCATGTTTAAGACAATCTTGTCAATCTTAGGTGCTTGCATGATTGATGAATAGTTAAACTTTTCAATCAATGCTGGACGGATTTCACTTTCGTACTTAGCTTTCAAACGATTTTCCATTGGAAGTTATTCCTCCTTTCGTAATTAATTTTAGTCGATAGTCTTGCCAGATTTCTTGGCAAAACGAACCTTCTTACCATCAACGAACTTGAAACCAACACGGGTTGGTTCGTTAGTAGAAGGATCAATCAGCATAACATTTGAAGCACTGATAGCAGCTTCAGTATCAATAACTCCACCATTAGGGTTTGAGTTACTTGGCTTTTGGTGTTTCTTAACCATGTTAATGCCTTCAACGATCACACGGTTTGCAGAAGCAATGGTCTTTTTAACAGTACCTTCCTTGCCCTTGTCCTTACCGGCGATAACGCGAACTTTGTCACCTGTTTTAATGAACATGTTGATAGTGCACCTCCTTATTTTTGGGTAAATCTTACAGAACTTCTGGAGCTAATGAAACGATCTTCATGAAGTCATCTCCACGAAGTTCACGAGCAATTGGGCCAAAAATACGGGTACCCTTAGGGCTCTTATCGTTGTTAATCAAAACAGCAGCGTTTTCATCAAACTTGATGTATGAACCATCCTTACGGTGTAGACCTTGCTTAGTCCGTACTACAACAGCCTTAACAACGTCACCCTTTTTGACAACGCCACCTGGTGTTGCCTGTTTTACAGTAGCAACAATAATATCACCAATATTACCTGTTTTTACTCGGGAACCACCTAAGATCTTGATTACCAAGATTTCGCGGGCACCGGAGTTATCAGCGACCTTCAACCGACTTTCTTGTTGAATCACGGTTAATGTCCTCCTTCCATCTTTGAATAAGAATTAGAATACGAAATTTAGAGTTGTCTGCTAATTAAAGGGTAGCAGCCTTTTCGACAATCTTTACAAGACGGAAACGCTTCTTTGCAGATAATGGACGTGTTTCCATGATTTGTACAGTGTCGCCAGTCTTAGCTTCGTTGTTTTCGTCATGTGCGTAGTACTTCTTAGAATACTTAACACGCTTGCCGTAAATTGGGGCACTCTTGTAAGTATCAATCACAACAGTGATAGTCTTATCCATTTTATCGGAAACAACGCGGCCTTGATAAACCTTACGTGCATTACGTTCTTCACTCATGCGCTAATCCTCCTTTTCGTATTCTTTATTTATTTAATTCTTGTTGACGAAGAACTGTCTTAACCCGGGCAATGTCTTTGCGTACTTGCTTAAGACTTGCAGTGTTTTCCAATTGGCCGGTTGCTAATTGGAAACGTAAGTTAAATAATTGCTCCTTCAGTTCCTTTTCACGGTCAAGTAGCTTCTCAGTGGTTAATCCATTCAGTTCTTGTACGTAATCTTTACTTTTCATTAGATTGTCCACCTACTTCCTCACGTTTTACGATCTTAGTGCGAACTGGCAACTTGTGACCGGCAAGACGTAAAGCTTCACGAGCAGTTTCTTCAGATACACCTGCTACTTCGAACATTACCTTGCCACGCTTAACTGGGGCAACCCATCCTTCTGGGGCACCCTTACCATTACCCATCCGGACACCAACACCTTTGCTAGTGTAGGAAAGTTGAGGGAAGATCTTAATCCAAACCTTACCACCACGCTTCATGTAACGGGTAATAGCGATACGAGCAGCTTCAATTTGACGGTTACTAATCCAGTGGGAATCCAATGCTTGTAAACCAAACTCACCGAATGAAACAGTCTTACCACCCTTGGCTTCACCACGCATGTGGCCACGTTGAACCTTACGGTGCTTAACTCGCTTAGGTACTAGCATGTTTACTTCCCTCCTTCTTCATCGTTGTTCTTCTTGGTTGGCAAAACTTCACCACGGTAAATCCAAGTCTTTACACCAAGAACACCGTATGTAGTATTTGCTTCATCCCAAGAGTAATCAATGTCGGCACGCAAAGTGTGCAAAGGAACAGTTCCGTCTGAGTATGATTCAACCCGTGACATATCTGCACCATTCAACCGACCAGCAACTTGAGTTTTAATACCCTTAGCACCGGCACGCATTGCACGTTGCATAGCACCACGCATTGCACGACGGAATGCGATACGTGCTTCCAATTGACGAGCGATACTTTCACCAACAAGGTGAGCATCCAAGTCTGGCTTCTTAATTTCCACAATGTTAATGTGGACACGCTTACCAGTTAACTTGTTTAATTCCTTACGAAGTGCTTCAACTTCTGAACCACCCTTACCAATAACCATACCAGGCTTGGCAGTATGAATTGAAACGTTTACGCGGTTAGCAGCACGTTCAATTTCAACGGTTGATACTGAGGCATCAGCAAGTCGCTTTTCAATGTACTTACGGATCCGAAGGTCTTCGTTTAAGTAGTTTGCAAAATCTTTTTCTGCATACCACTTAGCAGTCCAGTCGCGAATGACCCCAACACGAAAACCATTAGGATTGATCTTTTGACCCACTATTCATTCCTCCTATCGTTCTGTAACAACCACTGTAATATGACTAGTCCGCTTGTTAATTGGTGAAGCGGAGCCCTTAGCACGTGGACGGAACCGCTTAAGGGTTGGTCCTTCGTTTGCGAATGCTTCGCTAACAACAAGTGAAGCACGATCTAAGTCAAAATTGTTTTCAGCGTTTGCAACAGCAGAATTTAATACTTTTTCAACATCTGAAGCGGCACCACGAGGAGTGAACTTCAGAATAGCAAATGCTTCAGCAACGCTTTTACCGCGAATTGCGTCTAAAACAAGACGAACCTTACGTGCAGAAACACGAACCATCTTAGCAGTTGCCTTAGCGGATGTAATGTTTTCAGCCATGTCTATTGTTCACCCTCCTTACTTAGTTGCCTTGTCATCATTAGCGTGACCATGGAAAGTCCGTGTTGGAACAAATTCACCAAGCTTATGACCAACCATATCTTCTTGTACGTAAACTGGCACGTGCTTACGACCATCATATACAGCAAAAGTATAACCGATAAAACTTGGGAAAATTGTTGAACGACGTGACCATGTCTTGATGACAGTCTTCTTATCAGAACCTTCTTGTTCCTTAACCTTCTTTAATAGAGAAGCATCAGCGAAAGGTCCCTTCTTCAAACTACGACCCATTTAGTGTACCTCCTCTCGGGTATTTAAGCGATATTTAATCTTAACGAGTGTGTGGACCGCGTTTCCGACCACGAACAATGAACTTGTTTGAACGAGCCTTGTGTGAACGAGTCTTCTTACCAGCGGTCTTCTTACCCCATGGAGACAGAGGAGATGGTAAACCAACAGGTTGCTTACCTTCACCACCACCATGTGGGTGATCATTAGGGTTCATAACAGAACCACGAACGTGTGGACGTTGACCAGCGTAACGAGTACGACCAGCTTTACCCTTAATCAGCAATGCATGTTCATCATTACCAACAGTACCGATAGTAGCACGGCAAGTTGCAAGAACCATCCGAACTTCACCAGATGATAAACGAACAAGTACATACTTTTCTTCCTTACCAAGTAATTGAGCAGAAGCACCAGCTGAACGAGCTAATTGACCACCCTTGCCTGGCTTTAATTCAATGTTGTGAATAACTGTACCAACTGGAATATTCTTTAATGGAAGAGCATTACCAACCTTGATATCAGCATCTGGACCAGATTGAACAGTCATACCAACCTTAAGGCCCTTTGGAGCCAAGATGTATGACTTAGTACCATCAGCATAACCAAGTAAAGCAATGTTTGCAGTCCTGTTTGGATCATATTCAATTGCCTTTACGGTTGCAGGTACATTATCCTTAATCCGCTTGAAGTCAACGATACGGTATTGACGTTTTACACCACCGCCACGGTGACGAACAGTAATGTGACCGTAGCTGTTACGACCAGCCTTGTGCTTCAAAGGAGCCAATAATGACTTTTCTGGAGCTGACTTTGTAATTTCTGCAAAGTCATAACCGTTCATATTACGGCGACCGTTAGTAGTAGGTTTGTACTTACGAATTCCCACTATGTTTTCCTCCTTTTTCTAATGATTAGTTTTCGCTGTCATTAAACAGCTTAATTTCATTTGAGTCGGCAGATAAAGTAACAATAGCCTTACGACGACGTTTAGTGTAACCAACGTAACGGCCTTGACGCTTCTTCTTACCCTTTAAGTTCATGATGTTTACCTTAACAACCTTAACACCAAAGATTTCTTCAACAGCATTCTTTACTTGTGTCTTAGTTGCTCGTAAATCAACATCGAATGTGTAACGCTTGTCGTCCATACCAGCCATTGAAGCTTCAGTAACTACTGGACGTAAGATAACTTCGCGTGCTTCCATTATGCGAGCACCTCCTCTACTTGAGAAAGAGCTGACTTAGTGATGACAATCTTTTGACTGTCAACAACACTTAAGATGTTAACACCAGCTGGTGTAACAACAGTGGCATTTGCCAAGTTGCGAGCAGACAAAGCAGCGTTCTTGTCATCATCAGTAACAACAACCAGTACCTTTTCGGCAACCTTAAGGTTATCCATAACTCCTGCAAATTCCTTAGTCTTTGGTGCATCAAAGTTTAATGCATCAACAACAACTAAAGCGTTGTCGAGAACCTTTTGAGAAAGGGCAGACTTAATAGCAAGTTGACGAACCTTGCGAGGAAGGCTGTACTTGTAAGAACGTGGAGTTGGGCCGAAGACAATACCACCACCACGGAATTGTGGTGAACGGATTGAACCTTGACGAGCACGACCAGTACCCTTTTGACGCCATGGCTTCTTACCACCACCGCTAACAGCTGAACGGTTCTTTACGGCATGAGTACCTTGACGCATTGAAGCACGTTGACGAAGAATGGCTTCAAACTCAGCATTTTCATTTGGTTCAATACCGAAAATATCAGCATTCAAATCGATAGTACCGTTTTGGCTACCATCTTGCTTGTACAAATTAACGCTAGTCATTATTAACTTCCTCCTTTCTTAATTATTTGTTGTGTTGCTTGCTCAGGCTCTTCTTAGTGTTAGCCTTCACAGAATTCTTAATAGTAACGTATGACTTGTTAGCACCAGGAACGTTACCCTTAATTAAAAGAACATTGTTATCAAGATCAACCTTAACCACTTCAAGGTGTTGCATAGTGACAGTCTTGCCACCCATACGACCTGGTAACTTCATTCCCTTGAAGACACGGTTAATAATTGGTCCTAATGAACCTGGACGACGGTGATAACGAGAACCGTGTGACATTGGTCCACGTGATTGGTTGTCCTTGTGAATGTTACCTTGGTAACCATGACCCTTTGTAACACCCGTAACGTCGACAGTTTCACCTTCATTGAAGACATCAGCCTTAACTTCGTCTCCAACCTTGATGTCATCCCCTAATTCAGCGTCACGGATTTCACCGATGAAGCGCTTAGGGGTCGTGTTTGCTTTTGCTGCATGACCTTGTTCAGGCTTGTTACTCAAGATTTCACGCTTGTCGTCAAAACCAAGTTGAACGGCATTGTAACCATCGTTTTCAACGGTCTTAATTTGCATAACAACGTTTGGCGTTACATCAATAACAGTAACTGGTACTAATTCACCGTTGTCAGTAAAAACTTGAGTCATCCCAACCTTTTTACCTAAGATTCCTTTGGCCATGAGTACACCTCCTAAAATAATTTAATTTAAAAATATAATTACAACTTAATTTCGATATCAACACCACTTGGAAGATCGAGCTTCATAAGTGAATCAACAGTCTTTGGTGTTGGATCAACGATATCAATCAAACGCTTGTGAGTGCGCATTTCAAATTGTTCCCGAGACTTCTTAAACTTGTGTGGTGAACGGAGAACAGTGTAAATAGTCCGTTCAGTTGGCAACGGGATAGGACCTGAAATTTGAGCACCTGTACGCTTTGCAGTTTCAACAATCTTGTCTGCTGATTGATCAAGGATACGGTGTTCATAAGCCTTTAACCGAATACGAATCTTTTGTTTTGCCATTATATTCCCTCCTTCGTCAGATTTAAAATTTGACTAGCTCCGCGGAAATTACCGCCACATCCTGTGGCAAAGCGGCCGGGTGTGTCGCAACCTTCCGCATCATCGCTTCGCAGCTTAATTTCGTTTGGGGGTATACAAAATATACCTCTTGAACTCAAGCACCTATCCATAATACTAAAGAATGATTGTTATATCAACCTTTTTGAGAAATTAATTTCACTTTTTTATTTACAAGTTGATTGCAGTCACGAAATTTTTCTGCAATATTTTTTAGTTTTTGTCGTGTTTGTACTAACAAATGCTAAAATATGATCATTATACATTTATTTATCAAGGAGTTACTTATGGAGTTTTCGTTTAAGAAAAAAAACGTCACTAAACTATACCTCGAATACACAGTTCTCTTTTTATTCCTTGCTTTATGTATTTTCGGGACATATTTAGTAACTGGTCATAGTATTATCTGGAGTAAGGATGCTTTAAATCAGCACCTTCCTCTTTTAGCCCAGTACCGTCAAGCAGTGGTTAATTTTCTTCATCACCCTGGAAAGCTTAATTTTTGGTCCTGGCAATTTGGATTAGGATCAGATACTTTCCAAGTCTTTTCCTATTATAATATTGGAGATATTTTTTCCTATTTGGCACTGCTCTTTCCGGCACGTGAAATTACCCGAGCTTACCAGTTCATTAGCATTATTCGGATGTACTGTGTCGGTCTCTCCTTCGTTTATTTTGCGCAGCATTTCAAATTTAAGAATACAACCATTCTCGCAGGAACAACTGCTTATCTAGTAAATTCTTTCCTATTATATGCTTGCGTTGCCCAACCGTTTTTTACAACACCCTTTATTCTTTTTCCATTAATCGTGGTTCAAATTGAACGAATTTTACAGGGTGGCTCTGCATGGCCATTAACTGGTGCTTTCACATGGATGCTCATTAGTAACTACTATCTGGCATTTATTCTCGGGATCGGTTCATTAATCTACCTTATTCTTCGTGTTACGACCAAGTACTTAAGGGTTCTTAATTATCTCCAAGTATTTATTAAGTTAGCCTTTGCTACCATTACAAGTCTGCTCTTATCAGCCATTATGTGGATCCCAGAGCTGATTGCTGTTAGTCATTCAACTCGGCTTGGGGCACAATTTGCAAATGGCTTAAAGGTTTACCCGCTATACTACTATCTCTTCTTACCGAAACAGTTAATCAACGGTGATCAATGGTCCTTTATGTTTTGGAGTGCTTTGGGAATTGTTTCTATCGGTTTCATTGCCCTTGTCTATGTCTATATTCATGCTAAAAAGTACCCATTAATCACAATTAGCCTTAGCCTTGCCCTTATCATGCTCCTCATTCCTGCTGTTGGTGCAGCCTTTAACGGAATGATGGCTGCTTCGAATCGCTGGACCCTCTTAATCTACCTTCCCTTAGCAATGGCAATTTGCCTATTAGTTGAAAATGCCACCTCACTCTCTCACCACTCGCTAAAAATTATTTCTTCCGCAACGGGAATTTATGTAGTGGTTCTTCTCGTTACATTTCTCTTTGAAAGCGAAAATGATATCATTATCCCCCTCCTTTTTCTTATAACTTCATTACTCCTTCTCTGGTTGATTAACTTTCATCGTCTTAGCTATCCTCAGCTTTGGCTTTTTGGGATTATCGTTCTTAACGCAGGATTCAACGCAATCTACGCATCATTTCCGTTTAATGGGGACTTCAGTACTAAGATGCTTAACCGTGGACAATACCAGCAAATGATGGCAATGCGTTATGGAGGCCTTGACAAAGGTTTGACTCGTACCCCCACTTACCGGGTATCAACAATTAGCCAAAATCAAATCATTGATGTTCCAACTATTGATAACGATCTTACTTCCGGACTTCATAATATTGATTCATATTATTCACTGCAAAACCAATATTTAGGTGATTTCAGTACAAGCTTGCAAAATAACCAGTACCAAGCAAACGTCCCCCTTCGTCAAGTTGATGATCGGACGGTTCTTAATAACTTTTTAGACGTTAAGTACTTATTTGTTCAAAGTGATGGTGAAAATGCTACCAAGATTCCTGCTGGTTATTTTCTGGATCAGTCATCTACACCCATTATTAATTACGATTCTGGCCAACCAAGCAATATCAAGGACAAAAAAGATTTTATTCCTACCCAGACAAACCGCTATAAATCAAATAATGCTTTCCCGCTAATTTACTGGCAAGATAGCTACATTAGCCAGAAGCGTTACCACAAGTTATCCCCTACCGAGAAGGAGCGAGCACTGGCAAGTGGGGTGGTAGTTAACCGCGAAAACGTCACTAAGGGAATGAAAGCCGCAAATCTTAATAACCACGTCTATAAGTTAAAGAGCAATTTAATATCGAACCGGTTGAATAAGGTTAATCCTCAAAACTTAAAGTATACGGATAGCGAGGAGAAATACCGGATTGAACTTCCTCAATTAACTAACTCTACTTTTAGGCGAAAACTTCGTGGCTCTGAGCTTCACATTGAGTTTAGTCAAATTAAGTTCACCCCATTTTCAATGAAGGAGCAGCTCAAATATGAGCAGAAACACCTCCAACAGATGGCAACTAATCCTGGCAGTAGCGTTAATTATAAATATAATCAGTATCGTTATTGGCGCTATCATGTTCTTAATGGTTCACCTGATATTAGCTTTAAGATTAACGTTGGCAGCCGCTTTGGTACCGCAACAATTAATCAACCAAAGCAAAGTACCCTTTCATTCTTTAAGCAAGTTAAAAATTCAACGTTGAATATTGGCTACTATGCTGGTGGTCTTCCAGATCATCTTTCGTTTCAACCAACAAAACTTGGTACTTATCAATTAAAGTACCAGGTAGTTGCTGAAAAGCTTGATGATCATTACCAAAATCAAGTGGCAAACATTAAGAAGCATGGTTTGCAGAATATCAAGTTTGGTCGGAATCAAATTCAAGGCACAATCAGTACTAGCAGAAAGGGAATCCTTACCTCCTCAATTCCGTACTCAAGTGGTTGGCGGGCAACCGTAAACGGTAAAGCTGTTAAAACAGTTAGAACCAACCAAGCATTCCTAGGAATTCCGCTTTCGGCCGGTACACACCAGATAAAGTTCACTTATCAATTACCTGGCTTCCGTCCTGGCTTAATCGTAAGCATCGCTGGTTTAATCTGGACGCTAGTAGCTGCTTTGATCTCACTAATTATGTTTAACCGAAAAAAATAACTAGAAAAGGCTCCCAACGTCATTTAGACGCTAGGGAGCTTTTTGAGAATAAATTAAATTTTAGCCCGCTTTGGCATTATGAGGTTAAGAACAATTGCCGTAATTGCTGCCATTGCAACTGGTGAACCAAGAAGGTATTGAACCATTTGGGGTGCCCCATGAACAATTTTTTGCGGAATTAACACTAAAGCAATCGTAATCACAATTGGCAATCCGATGATGTAGAGGTCACTTTCTCGGACCTTTAAGTTTCGGATAACATTTAACCCATTTAACATAATTGTCACAGTAATGATAGCGAAAACCCCACCAATTACTGGAGCCGGAATAGCTGCAAGAAAGGCTGAAAGCTTTGTACAGAATCCCAAGATAATGAACCATACCCCAGCGGCGACAAACACAATCTTACTGGCAACACCAGTGATTGAAATAATTCCAGCATTTGTAGAGTATCCCGTAACAGGTGTTGTCCCGGTAATCGTAGCAATTAAACAACTAAGGCCTTCACCAATAATTCCCCGGTTCCATTGCTTATCAGTAATTTCATGATTTGTTACGGCACCCATTGCAAACCAGGTCCCGGTAGTTTCAGTAGTTAAAATTGCATAAATAATAATGAAGGTAAAAATTGCAGTCATATCAAAGTGGATTCCCCAGTGAAAAATTGTTCGTTGAGGAAGACTAAACCATGGGGCTGCTGCAACGGATGAAGCATCAAAGCGTCCCATTGAAGCACTAATTGCAGTTCCGACTAACAAGGCAATTACAATTGAACCAGTCTTAAATAACTTTTGAACCTTAGGGAAACGAATACTGATTGCTACACAAACAATTAAGATAGCAGCGGTAATTCCTGCTAATTCCATGTTTTGGTAAACATCACCTTTAGCCTCAAAGATATTATCGTTCAATGCTGAAGGAATTAGTGATAAACCAACGCAAGTAATAATTGTCCCACCAACAACAGCTGGAACTAAACGGTTAATAATTTTTTGGAAGAAACCGCTTAGCCCAAGCAGGATTAACAAAATTGCACCGACAAGTAGTGCACCCATTAATGTTGACATCCCTCCACCATGAAGGCCGCCACTAGCAAGAACAACCCCAGCAGCCGCAGTTAAGGGAACGAATGATGGCCCTTGAGAAACGGGCATTTTCATAAAGTAAGCCGTTTGTAAGATTGTACCAATCCCACAGGCTAAAAACGTTGCTTGGAGCAATCCCGTGGAATCAGCTGCCCCCATTGCCAATAGTCCACCAAGAATAATTGGCGGAACATAAACGTCCATTGCCAAAACGTGTTGTAAACCAAGTAATACTGCTTCCCCGGTTGGAACCTTTTCATCGGGTCCAATCAATAATTGTGCTTTTTCATCCATTAAGTTATCCTCCTACTCTCTTTCATAAACCCTTTTACCAGCAACATAAACACTTTGAATATCTTGCTGTTCAGTTTGATACATTAATCGCTGAAAAATATCAGCAATTGATAGTTTCATTAATGGCTGATGTCCATTGACAATCTGAAAGTCAGCTTGAAAGCCTGGAGCAATTTTCCCAACCTTTAGTTGAAGAGCTTTAGCCCCGCCAACAGTCGCCAAGTAAAATGCATTTGCCATTGTTATTCGTGAGTCTTTAACACCACGAGTTGCCGTTGGTAGCGAACTATCAACCCCATCCGTAAGCATCTGTGAAGACTTAATTGCTTGCCGAATATTATGGTAAAGACTTGGCGAATAGCCCCCTGAAATATCGCTCCCTAAGCCAACGCTGTTTCCATAGGCTAACAATTTTTTAACCGCTAAAACCCCATTCCCAAAATAAACATTTGAAATTGGGCAATGGGCAATCGTGGTTCCTCTTTGGCGAAGGGTCGTTAAGTCATCACTAGTTAGCTGGGTTCCATGAGCCATTACTGATTTTTCTGTTAATAGGTGAAAATGATCCATTACAGCCGTATCATGAATGCCAAATCGCTTAATTGCGTATCCATGTTCCCAATTACTTTCACTTAAATGAGACTGAACCGGTAAATCATACTGTTTGGCAAGCTGACCAAGACCAGTTAATGCTTCGTCCGTACAGCTCGGCACAAACCGTGGTGTAATAACCGGAACCACTGTTGATGAAGTCTTCTTTGCTAATTCAAATATCTCTTTAATAAATTGCTCCGTTGCATGAAGAGCACTTACCGATGATTGGTTGCGATAATAATCCGGTGTTTGTTCCGGATTATCCATGACAACTTGGCCAACAAACGCACGTAAGCCTTGTGTAACAGATTGACGTGCTAATTCTACATTAGCATCGTTATGAATCGTCCCAAACATCATTGCAGTAGTAGTACCATGACTAAGCAATTGATGGACAAAATCTTGATAAACACGACGAGCATAGTGAGAATCGGCAAACTTAGCTTCTAACGGAAAAGTATAGTGATTCAACCAATCGGCCAACGGTAATTCAAGTGCTAATCCTGCTTGAGGCCATTGTGGAGCATGGACATGAAGATCAATGAAACCTGGTAATAAGTATTGGTTAGGCTTTAACTCAATTAATCGCCCCGCTTGTCGAGCATCATTTAGTATTTGTGAATACTCAGCATCAACTGGCGACAATGTTCGTGTTATGGTTCCACTACGATCAATACAAATTAAATGATCTTCATGGAATTCTACTTCATTCACATTTTTAGATGTAAAGTAAGTTCCGTGAATAACGATGTTCTCCATCAAATTATTTCCTTTCAATAAATTTGTATCATTAGCTTAACACGAACTATTTTAAATGTAAATACTTAATAATTCGTTTTTATTTAAAGGATAGGAAAAGGGCCTGAAGACTAATTCGTCTTCAGGCCCCTTCTAAGGTTAATTAACAATAATGATTAGTTATTGCCGCTTTCCTTAATGATCTTTTCTTGAACTGACTTAGGAACAGCTGAGTAATGATCGAAAGTCATAGTGAAGGTACCACGACCCTGGGTAGCAGAACGAAGGGCAGTAGCATAACCGAACATTTCTGAAAGTGGAACAAATGAGTGGATTTGTTGAGCGTTACCACGTTCTTCCATACCATCAATGGTACCACGACGAGCAGTAACTTGACCCATAACGTCACCCATGTTTTCTTCAGGAACAACGATGTCAACCTTCATAATAGGTTCGAGGATAACTGGATCTGCTTTCTTAGCAGCGTTCTTTAATGCAAGTGATGCAGCAACCTTGAAGGCGGCTTCACTAGAGTCGACTTCGTGGTAACTACCATCGTAAAGCTTAGCGTGCATATCAACAAGTGGGTAGCCTGCTAATACACCGTTTTGCATAGCTTCCTTCAAACCTTGTTCAACGGCAGGAATGAATTCACGAGGAACAACACCACCAACAATGGCATCTTCGAATTCAAAGCCCTTACCTTCTTCAAGTGGTGTGAATTCGATCCATACATCACCGTATTGACCTTTACCACCAGATTGACGAACAAACTTACCTTGTGCAGATACCTTCTTAGTAAATGCTTCACGGTAGGAAACTTGTGGCTTACCAACAGTAACTTCGGCGTGGAATTCACGACGGAGACGTTCAACAATGATGTCCAAGTGAAGTTCACCCATTCCGGCGATCAAAGTTTCACCAGTTTCTGGGTTAGTTTCAGCCTTAAAGGTTGGATCTTCTTCAGCCAACTTTTGGAGACCCTTGTCCATCTTGTCTTGGTCAGCCTTTGACTTAGGTTCAACAGAAACTTGGATAACTGGGTCAGGGAAGTCCATTGATTCAAGTTGAAGTGGGTGATCAGGATCAGTTAATGAATCACCAGTAGTAGTGTTCTTCAAACCAATAGCAGCAGCAATATCACCAGAGAATACTTCTGGAATTTCGTGTTGTTGGTTGGAGTGCATTTGAAGCAAACGACCAATCCGTTCACGCTTGTCCTTAGTTGCGTTAAGAACGTATGAACCTGATTGAAGTGAACCAGTGTAAACCCGTAAGAATGTTAAACGACCAACGAATGGGTCAGTAGCAATCTTAAATGCCAAAGCAGCAAATGGCTTGTTATCACCGGCAGTCAATTCAACTTCATTACCATCAGCATCGTGAGCAACGAATGGCTTAACATCAAGTGGTGATGGTAAGTAATCAATAACAGCATCAAGCATCATTTGGATACCCTTATCCTTATAAGCTGAACCAGCTAATACAGGGAAGAGCTTTTGTTCCAAAGTACCCTTACGAATAGCAGCCTTAATTTCGTCAACGGAAATTTCGTCACCTTCAAGGTACTTTTCCATGATGTTGTCATCAATGTCAGCTAAGGTTTCGATCAAGGCATCGTGACGCTTTTGTGCTTCTTCCTTCATATCATCAGGAATATCAACAGTGTCCCAGTTAGTACCAAGCTTATCTTCGTCATAAACATAAGCAACCATCTTAACCAAGTCAACAACACCAGAGAAAGTATCTTCGGCACCAATTGGCATTTGGATTGGCAATGGGGTAACGTTCAAACGATCCTTAATAGTTTGAACTGAGTAGTCAAAGTTGGCACCAACTTTATCCATCTTGTTAGCAAACACAATCCGTGGAACGTTAAAGTCATCAGCTTGACGCCAAACAGTTTCGGTTTGTGGTTCAACCCCGGCTTGGGCATCAAGAACAGTTACGGCACCATCAAGAACCCGAAGTGCACGTTCAACTTCGACAGTGAAGTCCACGTGTCCTGGGGTATCGATAATGTTAATCCGGTAATCCTTCCAAACGGCAGTAGTGGCTGCGGAAGTGATAGTGATACCACGTTCCTTTTCTTCATCCATCCAGTCCATTTGTGAAGCACCATCGTGGGTTTCACCAATCTTGTGAATCTTACCAGTGTAGTAAAGAATCCGTTCAGTGGCAGTCGTCTTACCGGCATCGATGTGGGCCATGATACCGATGTTACGAGTCTTGTCAAGAGGGTATTCACGTTTGTTAGCCATCTTAAAAGTGTATCTCCTTCCAGAATATGGTTATTTCAAAATCAAACTTTATTTAGAAAAAGGGATGACGGTTATTCAAATAATCTACGTCACCCCTATATTGTAACTGGTTAGACAACCGGTTTCAATTCGCAGTGATTACCAGCGGTAGTGTGCGAAAGCACGGTTGGCTTCAGCCATACGGTGAGTATCTTCACGCTTCTTAACTGAGGCACCAGTGTTGTTTGAAGCATCGATGATTTCACGTGCAAGACGTTCAACCATTGTGTGTTCACCACGCAACCGTGCGTATTGAACAATCCAACGAAGACCTAAAGTGGTCCGACGTTCTGGACGAACTTCGATTGGAACTTGGTAGTTTGAACCACCAACACGACGAGCCTTAACTTCAAGAACAGGCATAACGTTTTCCATAGCTTGTTCGAAAACTTCTACAGGGTTGTTACCTGTTTCATTCTTAATTTCATCAAATGCTGCATACAAAATCTTAGTAGCAGTTCCGCGCTTACCATCGATCATCAAGTGGTCAATCAAGCTGGTAACCAACTTTGAGTTGTACATTGGATCTGGTAAAATTTCACGCTTTTGTACATGTCCTTTACGTGGCATTACTTAATCCCTCCTAATATTTTACTTCTTGTCCTTAGGCTTCTTGGTACCGTACTTAGAACGTGATTGCATCCGTCCTTCAACACCGGCAGTATCAAGAGTACCACGAACGATGTGGTAACGAACCCCAGGCAAATCCTTAACACGACCACCACGAATTAAAACAACTGAGTGTTCTTGGAGGTTGTGACCAATACCAGGGATGTAAGCAGTAACTTCAATCAAGTTTGAAAGACGTACACGAGCGTACTTCCGCAAAGCTGAGTTAGGCTTCTTAGGTGTCATAGTACCGACACGGGTAGCAACTCCACGCTTTTGTGGTGATGGAGTCTTAATTTCTTCCTTCTTAAATGTGTTGTAAACATATCCAAGAGCTGGTGACTTTGACTTGCCCTTGTGGCTCTTCCGGCCTTTACGTACCAATTGGTTAATGGTTGGCATAATTTTTCCCCTTCCTAGTTTTAAGTCCACACATCCAGGTGGTTCTTTTTCATGAATAAAAAAAGTGCTTGGATGTTATTAAATTATGTGCCTTCGTTGACGCAAAGTCTGCCCAACGACAGACACCGACGTTGCTATAAAAAGCACCTTTAATAGACTATCACGGTCTTCTGTTAATGTCAACGAAGTCTTGTTAACTTTTCTAAAGATCATTTCGTGATTTTTACGTTATGGATCTATAGAGACAGTTTCTGGAGATGATACTAATGTTTTTTACATTTATTAATTGTGCCATTCTTACTACCCTGGCTTCTTTTGTTACCCTCTGTGGTCAGCGGCAGCTTAATAACCAATTGCCATGGTCGCCAAAGCATTCTGTTTGTGATAATTGCCATCATCCTCTCAGTTGGTGGCAACTTATTCCCATCCTGGGCTTTATCATTCAACGGGGACATTGCCATTGGTGTGACGCCAAGATTTCACCATTCTTTCCGTTATCAGAACTCACGATTATTCTCGTCACGGCTTGGACGTTCACTTCCTCCTGGTACCATAACCTGATCTTTGCCATTGTTATTCTTACACTTTTATACCTTTCAACAACCGATTTCGTTAGCCAGGTAATCTACCCAATCGCATTAATTGGGTTGCTTCCCCTTCTTTTAGTTCTTCCCCGCCAATCATTATCAATCGGCAAAGTCACGGTTGAGTTAGTTATAATCGGACTCTTTCTTTTGGGATTACAGCATATTACCAAGGGGCTGGGAACAGGCGATATTGAATTCATCCTTGTAACCGACTTAATAGGAGGCTGGGAATTAACAGCACAAATTGTTTTAATTGGCTGCCTGCTAACACTAATTCCAGCCCTAATAAAAAGGAACAGCAAGCTGCCCCTCATTCCTGGATTAGCGCTTGGCTTCGTCCTGAGGCTGCTTTTCTGTTCCGACTAGTGTCTCGTCTTCTGTTGAATTATTTTTTATTTTAACAAGAAATAGCTGTTCGCCATATTGAGCAAGGTTTTCAATATTTTGTAGCAACAGCAATAACCAAGAAAATGAAAGAGCAAATTCGATCAGTTCAAATGCCGTTAACGACAAATAATTAGCCAGTTTAAAGACAATATATTCTGCTCCCATTACCGCCCCAATCACGTAAGAAGTGACTAAGAATTGTCTGGTAACTTCTGGAAGAATCCAGCGAATAGCAACAATCAAAATTAACATAATATAAACTAACCACATTGAAATTCGGTCATGCAGAACATGAAATTTGGGATCGTTAGGGAATAAGCCAATTGCTGCGATACAAGCTGCTTCACCATACAATAGCCACCGTAACAATTGAGTTTTAATTCCCGGATACTTTTGTTGGAGATTAACAAAAAGATAATCAACTAACGCCATCATTAGTAGTCCCGAAAATATTAAGGTCACGTTAAACTGTAAGTTCGCTGAGTTTTGTGAGGTTCCCAAAAAGCTAAAGTTATATTTCCACCAATCGCGAGTGGAATTAGTTAACATCGAAAATAGCATTCCGCCAATGATCATTATCGTCAACAAGTTAGTAATAATTGCCGAAGAGAGGGTTAACGCAAGATTAATTGTCAAGTAATTAATAGCGGCAATAATCACAAAAACAAAGGTTGTCGAAGTATAAATATCGAATCGAGCATCTGTAAATAGCTTCTCTAATAACCAGAAAAAGGCTGAAAATGAAAAGGCAATAATTAATCCATAAGCAATTGTAATTACTGGTAAGCTTCGCCAATAAATATTTCTCGTTGGCCCATTATTTTGCAATTTTGTGACAATAAAGGTAATCACAAAAACAAGCAAGCCGCTTACCAAGCTTAATAGCATCGAACCATAAGCAATCGAATAGTCACCAGTAATTGGGACTGTCTTCATGTGCTGGTTACGGCAGAAAGCAAAAAAGACAATTGTTAAAACCAATGCTGGCAAAATATACCAATACAATCTAATTTTTGGCAACTGATCTGTTACTCGTGACGGCCTAATCGTAATTTCATTATGGTTAACATTTAGTTCTAGTTGTTCATTTGCTATGAATCCCGTTTTCTTCATTGCAGATTCCGGAATCTCAATAGTATATTTCTTTGACATTTTCTCTCCCAAAAATAACGAAGAACCATAGCCCCTTAGCCATAGTTCCCCTACCTATCGTTCTTCTTCATTATTTAAAATAGCAAAAAGGACCATGACAATCAAGTCATAGTCCTTCTTATGGGATTAAGCTAATTAATTTTGCTTGTCTTCTTCCTTCATCTTAGCTTCTAAATCTTTGATGGAGTAAGCAGCAACATTAACTTCTTTTGGCTTAATGTTCCGGTACGTACTCATACCAGTACCTGCTGGAATGATCTTACCGATAATAACATTTTCCTTCAAACCAACTAATGGGTCATTCTTACCACGAATAGCAGCATCAGTCAGGACACGAGTAGTTTCCTGGAATGAAGCAGCTGATAAGAAACTGTTAGTTTCAAGGGCAGCCTTGGTAATTCCTAAGATAACTGGACGAGCAGTAGCTGGAATATTACCGGCTACTAATGTCTTGTAGTTAGCATCACGGAATTGACCAATGTCCATTAATTGTCCTGGCAACATATCTGTGTCACCTGGATCCATGACACGAACCTTCCGCATCATTTGACGAATCATGATTTCAACGTGCTTATCTAACAGATCGATCCCCTGCATACGGTAAACCTTTTGAACTTCAGCAAGGAGATAAGTTTCTGTAGAAAGAACATCACGAACCCGAATCAATTCCTTAGGATCAATTGAACCTTCATTAAGAGCAGTTCCACGGTGAATAAAGTCACCTTCAGCAACCCGCATCCGTGCAGTAATTGGTAAGGTGTATGTCCGAGTATCAGTTTCACCCTTAACAGTAACATCCTTAGTCCGTTCTGCTGGATTTTCTTCGATTGATTCAACTTCACCAGTAACCTCAGTAATGGTTGCACGCCCCTTAGGATTACGTGCTTCCACAATTTCTTGAACACGAGGGAGACCTTGAGTAATATCTTCGTTACCGGCAACACCACCAGTGTGGAAGTTCCGCAAGGTCAATTGAGTACCTGGTTCACCGATTGATTGAGCGGCAACGGTACCAACTGCTTCACCGGCTTCAACCCGGTCACCAGTAGCTGCGTTTCGGCCGTAGCATCGTTCACAAACACCATGTTCAGTGTTGCAAGTAAATGCAGAACGAATAGTAACTTTCTTAACGCCAGCATCAACGATCTTTTGTGCCATTGTTTCGTCGATTAGAACGTTCTTACCAACGATCTTCTCGCCAGTCTTTGGATCAAAGACAGACTTCATAGTGTAACGACCCATGATCCGGTCGTAAAGTGGTTCGATCATTTCGTTACCGTTTGTAATTGCAGTAACTTCAAGGCCACGGTCAGTGCCACAGTCCTTTTCACGAACAACAACATCCTGAGCAACATCAACTAACCGCCGAGTCAAGTAACCTGAGTTAGCAGTCTTCAAGGCGGTATCGGTCATTCCCTTACGAGCACCGTGAGAAGAAATGAACATTTCCAGCACTGACAAACCTTCATAGAAGTTAGAAAGAACTGGCAATTCCATAATCTTACCGTTTGGAGAAGCCATCAACCCACGCATTCCGGCAAGCTGAGTAAAGTTAGAAATGTTACCACGAGCACCTGAGTCAGACATCATGTTGATTGGATTATGGATGTCCATATGTTCAATCAACTTGTTTTGAACTTTGTCTTTTGCATCGTTCCAGATACCAATAACCCGGTCGTAACGTTCGTCATCAGTAATCAACCCACGACGGAATTGCTTGGTAACTAAGGCAACTTGCTTACGAGCCTTCTTAATAATTTCTGGCTTTTCAGGCAAGTCATGAATATCTGACATTGCGGTAGTCAAACCAGAAATAGTTGATTCGTAGTAACCAAGGTCCTTAATCCGGTCAAGGAATTGAGAAGTTTTGGTAACCTTGTATTGCTTGTAAACTTCAGCAATTAAGTCTGACAAGAAGCCCTTCTTGAATGGTGGAACTAGTGGTGCATTTTCAAGGTACTCGTTGATATCTTCACCTGGATCAAGGAAGAAGCGGTCATCAACACCCTTAGTAATGTTATCAGCAGTAGGTTCGTTAATGTAATTGAAGTCTTTAGGAAGAATCCGGTTGAACAATAACTTACCTACACTAGTTACCATGATCTTACCGCGTTGTTCATCAGTAAATGGTTTGTCAGGGAATGCTGAAACTTGTACACCAACACGAGTTTGGAGTGAAACATAGTTGTTCCGGTATGCCATTTCAGCTTCATCGGTATCCTTGAAGATCATTCCTTCACCTTCACGACCCTTATCTTCAGTGGTCATGTAGTAGTTACCGATAACCATATCCTGAGATGGAGAAACGATTGGTTCACCGTCACGAGGGCTCAAAATGTGAGAAGCGGCAAGCATTAATAGCCGTGCTTCAGCTTGAGCTTCATCAGAAAGTGGTACGTGGATCGCCATCTGGTCCCCATCAAAGTCGGCATTGTAAGCAGTACATACCAATGGGTGAAGACGCATTGACTTACCAGAAACCAGAATTGGTTCAAAGGCCTGGATACCTAACCGGTGCAATGTAGGGGCCCGGTTAAGAAGAACTGGGTGTTCCTTGATAACATCTTCAAGAACATCAAAGACATCATCATCACGACGGTCAATCTTCCGCTTAGCTGCCTTAACGTTAGCGGATAAACCACGCTTAACTAATTCGTGCATGATAAATGGCTTGAACAATTCAAGAGCCATTGGAACAGGAAGCCCCATTTGGTTCATTCGTAATGATGGACCAACATCAATAACTGAACGACCAGAGTAATCAACACGCTTACCAAGCAAGTTTT